>Ga0102956_1000068_pt1 | contig 33333 bp, 26 predicted proteins | sample SalPonF2_A_D2_MG_FD_84515 | JGI IMG/M metagenome (GOLD analysis project Ga0102956, IMG submission 84515) | Salt pond soil microbial communities from South San Francisco under conditions of wetland restoration - Salt Pond MetaG SF2_A_D2_MG ...
AAAAATATTTTATATGCATGAGTATAATATGGTCTCTTTGATCAGGAAAAAAAGAGACAGGGAAAAATTAACAAAGGAAGAGATAGAATTTATTATTAAAGCTTATACTGAGGACCGGATACCGGACTATCAGATGAGCGCTTTTCTTATGGCTTCATTTCTGAATGGTATTAATGATGAAGAATCGGCAGCACTCACCAGCTCTATGCTCCATTCCGGGAAAGTATTGGATTTATCCGATATTCCCGGTGTTAAAGTCGATAAACATTCGACGGGAGGGGTTGGAGATAAAGTATCACTCATACTGGCACCTGTTGTTGCCAGTTGCGGTGTCCCTGTACCGATGATATCGGGCCGTGGCCTTGGTCATACAGGCGGGACTCTGGACAAACTTGAATCCATAACCGGATTTAATGTGAATATTGATCTGGCCAGATATTTTGAAATTCTCAAAAAACACAATATGGTAATGGCCGGTCAAACTGAAGAAATCGCACCGGCCGATAAACGAATTTATGCGCTCCGGGATGTCACCGCTACCGTAGAATGTATTCCACTTATTGCCAGTAGCATAATGAGTAAAAAGCTTGCTGAAGGTATTAATGCTTTGGTATTGGATGTAAAATATGGGAGTGGTGCTTTTATGAAAACAAAAGAGGATGCCATAGAATTAGCAAAAACACTGGTTGGCATAGGAACGGATTTTGGTAAGGAGACGATTGCGTATCTCACTAATATGAATGAACCACTGGGGTACAAGATCGGTAACTGGCTGGAAGTCGAGGAAAGCATAGATTGTCTGAAAGGGGACGGGCCGGACGATTTAATGACCGTTACTCATCAATTGGCCGGGACCATGATTTATTTAGGTGGAAAAGCGAGAACTATTGAAGATGGAATTATACAAAGTAAAGATAGTATAACTTCCGGCCGGGCTTATCAGAAGTTCGTCGATGACGTAAAAGAACAGGGGGGCAATGTTAGTTATGTCCAAAATCCGGAAACGTATCCAAAAGCAAAATATAAATTTGAAATAGAAGCGGAATCAAACGGCTATATTAGTGAAATGAAAGCTTTTGATTTCGGGTTGGCTTCCCTTGAACTGGGAGCAGGCCGTAGATCGAAAGAAGATGACATAGATCCGACAGCAGGAATAGTTTTGCATAAAAAAGTTGGTGACAACGTTAATAAAAGTGAAACAATCGTTACCTGTTATACGAACAACAGGGAAGATGAGGTTAATGTACGCGAAATATTATCTAAAGCAATTAACATAACCGATAAGAAAATTGTATTACCAACTATGATTTCGCATAGAATCGATAAAGACGGTATATTGCAATTATAAGACCTTAGAGATACAATTAAATCAAAAGCTTGAAAGGTTATTTTTACAAGCAAAACAACACTAAAACGAGTTGGCATATATTATGTGGAAAAGATTTGTCAGAGCTATTAAATCACTATTCGGCGGTCTGGTAAGTTCAATGGAAGATCCGAAGTTAATTCTCGAGCAGAATATCAGGGAATTGAATGATCAGGTTCCGAAAATGAATGAAAATATCGCAACTGTAAAAGCAAATGTGATGATGCTTCAGAAAGAAGTGAAGCGTTTTCAGGATGCGATATCTCAATATACGAATAAGATCAAATCAGCTATTAAAGCTAACAGGGATGATATAGCTGAAAGCTATGCCTTGCAGCTTGAGAAGGCTAAAGAAAACCTTGCAAGCACATCAGAGCAGCTGGAATTTGCTCAAAAAGCGTATGAGAAAGCACTTCAGGTTAAGAAAGCGTTCATGCGTGAAAAAGACCGCAAGATCAGGGAAGCCAGAGAAGCACTCCGTGCAAGTGAGCGGTCGGAATGGCAGGCCAAAATCGCCGATACGCTTGAACAATTTGAGGTTGGCGGAATTGATGCCACCCATGATGAAATGATCAACCGGATAAATGAAGAATCGGCTAAAAATGAAGCCAGAATGGAATTGGCTCTCGATAGTATTGACACACAGGAAATGGAAATTGAAGTGAGCGCCGAGAAGATGAGAGCTTCCGAACTCGTCAAGCAATTCAAGATGGAGATGGAAGGTTCAGGTGATTCAGAGAAGAAGCCATTATTGGATAAAGAGAAGGAAAAAGAGAAAAAACAACAATCCGATGGCTCAGGTAAAACGATAGGTAAAGAAAAATCCAAATCCTGATGGTAATGGATCAAAAAGAGTACGAGCAAATAAAAGAAGAGTATAAGACTCATTATCGCAAAGTAAAAGAATTGCGGAAAAGACTGACAGAATTAAAACGTTCTGAACGTGTGAGTTCCGCAATGGAACAAATGAATACCGATGATTTGCTGAACTCTTTTGATAATGTATTGCAGAGTTTTAAAGAAAAAGTTGCTATTGCCGAAGCCAGGCTTTCAGTTGCTCTCGACAATATTCTTCCCGATAATAAAACAGAACAGCAACCTGTAAAAGAGAGTACCGAGGAAGAAAAAGAAGAAGTTGTCAGAAAACAGAAGGCGCGCGAAACATTGAACATGCTAAAGAACGAGATGGGCATGTTGCACATGGAAATAGAAGAGAAAGCCAGGGAATTGAACGCAACCAAAACAATCGGATCAGATGAGAGAGACCAATCAGCAGAATTTGATCGGGAATCGACTTCTGTAAAAAGGGGAAAAACGATAGGCAGGGATAAAAAGGATAAGGAGCATAAGTGATGCCCGACGATCAAAATGTAAATTATACGCGTGAAGCATTTTTGAACCCGATAAATCTCGGAGCGTTGTTGGTATGCACAATAACGGCATTTATTGTTAATGACGGTGGCTATTTGGCAGATGTAGTACTTAGCCTGTCATTTGGTATGGAATTGTTATACCTGGGAATCGTTCCTAATATGCCAAATTTTCGCAGATCGATTAAGATAAAGAAACTTAAGGAACGTGATAAATCTCTGGAAGATAAAACATTGTTTAAGGATCTCGAACCAAAGAATCAGAAGAGGTTTCTTATCCTGAAACATCTCAGCAGGTTGATCAAACAGAATTTCGATAAGATGCCCTATACTTCTCAGGGAATGCTGGAAAGTGTGCATAAAAAAATAGAAGGCCTGTTATCGAATTATTTGAATTTGCTTGATTTGAATAAAAAATACGGGGACCTTGTTCATTCGGATACGGAAAAGCAATTAAATATCAAGATTGAACGTGCAAAAGAAGATATTAAAACAGCAGATTCGGAGAGATTAAGAAGCATAAAATCGCGCAGACTGAAAATTTTAAGTAAACGCCTTGAAAAATTTAAATCTGCTCAGGAAAAATACGTAATATGTGAATCTCAATTGGAAACTATTGAGGACGCTGTTCGGTATATTTATGAACAGTCAATGACTATGAACGACCCGGAAGAATTAGGTTATCAATTGGATAATCTCCTGGCAGAAGTTGAAGAAACATCAAATATTATTCAGGATATTGAAAGTGATGTCCTTCCGCATTATAATCTTTTGGATCACGAAGAAGATTTGCATGAAAAGGAGGATACTGATACTTCCGAGGTCAGTACCAAAAAAAGAGTTAAAGAATAAATTATTATGAGTTCAAATCGGTTTGAAACCCTATTGCTTGATGTCGAAAATAATGTTGCCATTCTAACTATAAACCGACCAAAAAAGCTAAATGCTTTGAATAATCAGGTTCTGGATGAGTTGGATGCCGCTATTGATGATATTGCTAAAAGAGATGACGTTCGAGGTGTAATTATTACGGGTTCCGGAGATAGAGCATTTGTAGCCGGAGCTGACATCGCTGAACTGGAGCAATTAAATGAAAAAACGGGACGCGAAGCATCTCGAAAAGGACAAGAAATTTTCTCAAAGATTGAAAACCTGGCAAAACCTGTTATAGCTGTTGTTAATGGTTATGCTTTAGGTGGCGGTTGTGAGTTGGCTATGGCATGCCACTTGCGTGTAGCAACTCAAAATGCAAAATTCGGACTTCCGGAAGTTGGATTGGGCTTGATTCCCGGTTACGGTGGAACACAACGTCTAACCAGACTCATCGGAAAGGGCCGTGCACTTGAAATGATATTAACAGCTAATCATGTGAATGCCGACCTGGCACTTGCCATGGGTTTGGTTAATAGACTGGCGGCTGATGGTCAGGGAATGAAGGAAGCAAATGAATTAATATCTGTTATATTAGGTAAAGGCCCTGTGGCAATTAAACAAGCAATCCAATCTGTACATGCAGCTTATGGCGACCCTGACAAGGGATTTAAACGTGAAGCTGAATTGTTTGGAGAATTATTTAATACAGAGGATTTTAAAGAAGGAACAAGTGCTTTTATGAATAAACGTTCACCAAACTTTACAGGTAAGTAATCATAAATTTGGAACCTCCGTCTAGTAAGGGAGTCACATGATGAACGAGTGGCTCCTCATCATATTTACCATTTTATTAAGTGGCTTTTTTTCGGGCTCAGAAATAGCCTTTGTAACGGCTAACCGCCTGAAGCTTGAGATAAAAGCGCGTCAGAATACCCGTGGTGCACGCTATTTGAACCATTTTGTGCGTAACCCGGAAAAATTTTTGGCAACTACACTTGTCGGTAATAATATCGTCAATGTAGTGTATGCCACTCTCATGACGTTTTACCTGGTAGGTCCTATCCGTTCAGGTTTTCATGCCGTAATAGGCAGGTTTCCATCAGAATTCAGCATTTTGTTGATTCAAACAACAGTGGCATCGCTTATTATCATGCTGCTTGGTGAAATCCTGCCAAAGGCTATTTTTAGAATACACTCCGATTCGCTCATATATATTCTTTCGATCCCTTTGACGCTATGTAACTGGATTTTGAAACCGTTTATTGTGGTATCTAACGGGGCCTCTAAACTTCTGATCAAAATGTTTGGAGCCGAGTCTGATAGTGTGGAGCAGTTATTCCGTCGTCAGGATATCGAAATGATGCTCAGAGAATTACGGGAAGAAGGAGCCAATACGGATATTGACAAGGAAGATACGGAGATACTGAATAACGTCCTCGAGCTTTCGAGCAAGAGGGTTAAGGATTCCATGATCCCAAGGACGGAAATCGTTGCTGTGGAAACGAACACTATTCTCGACGACGTCCTTAAAACATTTATCTCAAGCGGATTTTCTAAACTTCCGGTTTATAAAGATAGCATCGATGATATTATCGGAGTTGTATTTGCATATGACCTGTTTCTGAACCCCAAATCTCTTGATGAGCTTATACGGCCGGTTAAAATGGTGCCATCCTCACAAAAATCAAAAAACCTGTTACAGGAATTTCGGCAGTCTAAGATTTCGCTTGCTATAGTTATTGATGAATATGGTGGAACAGCCGGTATGGTTACCATCGAAGACCTTCTTGAAGAAGTTGTTGGGGATATACAGGATGAATATGATACTGATGATAATATAATCAAGAAATTGACGGATGATTCATATGTAATCAGTGGTAACGTTGAATTGGAAGAAATGAATGAGAAATATCCGAATATTAATATGCCTGATTCGACTTCGGAATATGAAACGATAGCGGGATATATCATTAATGAAATCGGACGCATCCCAAAGGTGAACGAGGAAATAATTATTGGTCATCATAAGTTCATAATCAGTAAGGCGACTCCGTCAAAAATTGATACAGTCAAAATGATAATAGTAGATAAATAGGAAACTTTTATTCTGCTAATAAGTATAAGAGATCATATCTCAGTTTGGGTTAATAGCTAAAATAAAAGAATATGTACGAACACTATCCGGCATGGGCCCGTGAATTGGCCTACAGATATTTCAGTAAAACGATTAATCAGTTCATTCTTCACGGTAATGTCCGTGATTTCACTAATCTGAAAAATGAGAGTGGAACGGATTTTATCCGGTTAAAGACATTCCTTTTTGATGAATTATTCGGATCCCGGGATATCGTTCTTTTCTATGACCGTTCTTCGGGGATTCAGTTTCGGGATAAAAAAAGTATGACGGATTTTAACAGGGCCTTATCGGGATATGACAGCCTGGTGGGTACCGAATATCAGAAAAAGATGCCTAAGGACCCTGTTCGTGTTTTCTCTTTACTGGAAAATTATTTCAGGATTCGTCTGGGCGAAAATAAAAGCATTGCCGTTATCATCGATTATGCGGAAACGATTATACCAATGGCTGAAGGCGGCATGTCAAGTCCGGACGACCGCACAGCTCTTGTGTACTTACAACGATGGGCACATGATCCACTGTTTCTGGCATCTGATTTTTCGACGGTTCTATTGACAGAAAATCTGAATGACCTGAACCGGAATCTTATTCAAAGCCCGTATACAGCTGAAATAAGGATCGATTTGCCGGACGAGGAACAACGTATTGCATACATTAAGAGTTATTGCAGCGAGGTGGAGTACAAACAGATTTGTGAAGTTCCCGTAAATGTGTTGGCTCAACAAACTGCCGGTCTGAGTTACATCAACCTGGAGAGCTTATTGGCCAATGCCCGTGAAAACAAGACGATCATAACTTTCGATCAACTCATCAGGAATAAAAAAGAGTTGATTGAAGCGGAGGCGTATGGCCTTCTGGAATTTGTAGAGACAAAGTATAACCTGGATGCGGTTGCCGGACATAAACAGGTGAAAAACCATCTTCGGGAAGCATCTAAAGCACTTAAAAACGGCCGGCATGATGTTATGCCTATGGGATACCTGATCTGCGGACCGGTCGGTACCGGGAAAACATTCATGATTACTTGTTTTGCAGGTGAAGTGGGAGTGCCCATGGTGAAGCTGAAAAATTTCAGGAGTCAGTGGCAGGGGGTAACGGAAGGGAACCTTGAAAAAATTCTTCATCTGTTGAAGGCTATGGCTCCTGTCGCTGTCATGATCGATGAAGCTGATGCTTACCTGGGCAACCGGGATACCAGCGGTGACAGTGGTGTTTCGAGTCGTGTTTTTGCACAGATTGCTCAATTTATGAGTAATACGGATAACAGGGGACGTGTCATATGGTTCCTCATGACTGCCCGGCCTGATCTCATGCCGGTCGATTTAAAAAGGCAAGGCCGGGCCGAAGAACACCTGGCTCTTTTTCATCCTTCAACAGAAGAAGAACGAACGGAATTATTTGTGGCTATGAAAAAGAAAACAGGTTTACAAATGACAGAAGATGTGGTTCCCAAAATCATAAAAAAGGGAACCAAAACATTTTCAGGTGCCGATATGGAAGCGGCTCTTACCCGCGCCAAATTCAAAGCGGCCGCCATAGGGCAGAGTAAAGTCACCCCGGAGCTATTGGAAGAAGTGCTTAATGATTTCATCCCCCCGACTTACCCCGAAGAGATAGAGTTGCAAACCCTGACAGCTGTTTTGGAATGTACATCCCGTGAAGTATTACCGGAAACGTATCGTTCTATGAACCGTGGAGAGATCACACAGAAAGTGGAAGAGTTAAAAATCATGGTAGGGTGATTTCAGATATCAGTCAGCAGTTAACAATAAAGCTATAACATTATTTCCCGGTTCTGCTGATTTCATCTTCACGATCTTTCCATTGGATTTTGAAGTCCGAATCTTTCTTGAAAAGCCTGGATTTTCTAATCCATTTATCATCCTGTAAAATCCGTACATATCCCTTATCCAATGGTTCATTGGGATTGTAACTCTCAAGAAGATAATGAAGGTTTTGATACCTCTCTTTATTTTGATGAAACAAGGCATGTACGGTATTTTGCATTCTATATTGCAGTCCGTTTATCCGTTCTTTCTGGTGGTAGATTTTTTGACTGACAACGAGCAATCCGTGTGCTTTTATCAGTTGTTGAACCCGTTCTTTCCTGGTTCTTAATATATCATGAACATTACGTTTCAATTTCCGATCCATATCATCCACATAAAAACGCAATTCATTAATATCAGGTACAGCCATACTGGCAGCTTGCGTAGGAGTTGCCGCTCGTGCATCAGCCACAAAATCAGAGATACTGAAATCTGTCTCATGTCCCACACCACTGATAACCGGCACTTCACAATCATACACTGCCCGGGCAACGGCTTCTTCATTGAATGGCCATAAATCTTCGAGTGAACCGCCACCACGGCCAATAATCAACACATCAACATAGTTATTTTTCGAAAAGTAATTTATTCCCTTTACGATTTCAGGAGCAGCATTAACACCTTGAACACTGGCATGATATAAATAGACAGTCACCAGAGGAAATTTTTTTTCAAATGTCGAACGGATGTCCTGAAAAGCAGCCCCGGTGGACGATGTTACCACTCCGATTTTTTCCGGAAAAGCGGGGAGTGGCTTTTTATGGGCGGGATCAAATAAACCTTCATTTTTTAATTTTTGTTTTAATTCCTCGAAAGCCTTTTGTAATGCTCCTAAACCCGCCTGTTTAACATAGGTTACGATAAGTTGGTATTTCCCGTGCGGAGGGTAAACCTGTATATCACCACCGACCACTATTTGTTGACCATGCAGCAGCTCTAAATTAAGCTGTTGTGCCGTACTTCTCCAAATCACACAGGGTAGTTGAGCCCTTTCATCTTTAAGGGTGAAGTAGGTATGTCCATTGGCACTCGTTTTGGGCTGGCTCACTTCCCCCTGTACCAATACATCAATAAATTTTTCTTCGAGCGTTTGTTTTATGCTGCCTGTAAGTTCTGAAACCGATGGTATATGTAATGATTTCGTAAACAGGTCCATGTATGATAATATTATTTTTCTAAAATTAGATTCATCATAAAATATAGGAAGATCGGAATAACTTCATAGAGGATTATGATGAATATAAAAAAAGAGACCGGTCAGGGGGGTGACCGGCCTCATGTGGAGGGGGATTAGGAGGGTTGTGTCAATCTAAATATGTAACGCCCTTTAATAATAAAAATTATATGAAAACTTAATTTTTTTTAATCTATTCTGTATCAGACTGATGCCTGAGTCAATTCACTTAACGCATCTATTTTATTTTTTTGGATTTTTGAAGGTTCGGGTATGAGATCGAATTGCATCAATTCCTGTATAGCCGCGATTTCCTTCTCTCTGTTTGGAGTAGCCGCAGCCAATATTTTATCATCTTTTACGAAATAAGCCATGAAATCACCAGATGATACATCACCATCAATGATCAGGTTATCCCACTTTTGTACATGTCCCACATATAACAAATGAGCTTTTGCCTGATCAGTCCAGAAAAATGGAATGCGCTTGAATGGCACATTGTGATCGAGCATGTTATGTGCTGCTATACGGCCTTGTTGTTGTGCCAGGCGCCAGTGTTCGATCCTTATTTTTTCACCCGTACGGAAATCAGGATACATGGCAATATCACCGGCGGCAAATACATGTTCAGCTGCTTTAAGATTTGAATTTACGTTTATGCTGCGATCATCATTGAGATCGAAATCTTTTAAAAATTCGGTAACAGGATCCACACCAATTCCGATAAGTACAAAATCAGCATTAAGACCGGAACCATCCTCTAATATTACTTTCGATATATTTGAATCACCCTCAAAATTTTTAACACTTGAATTCAATTTAAATGTGACGCCATTATTTTCGTGCGTTTGTTGTATCCATTTCCCGATTTCTTTACCAAAAATATGTTCAAAAGGTACAGCTTCAGGTGCTACAACTGTGACATTAAGCCCTTGTTTAGTCAGACTCGCAGCTGCCTCTAATCCAATGAAACTTGCCCCTATGATTACGGCTTTTTTAGCATCTTCAATGGATTTTAATATTGAATCGGCATCGTCAAATGTTCGAAGTAAATGAATATTCTTCAGATCGGAACCCGGGACATTCAATGTGCGTGGTCGTCCGCCGGTGGCAAGCAGTAAGCGATCAAACTTGAGTATTTTATTATCTGTAAACAGGATCTCATGGCTTTGAATGTCGACTTCAGAGACTTCCTTATGAATTATTTCAATATCCGCATTATCATAAAAGTCGGAAGAACGCAAAGGCATCCATTCATCAGGTGCATCGCCGCTCAGATATTCCTTGCTCAAATTCGGCCGATCATAAGGGAGCCGGTTTTCTCGCGTGATCATGAGAATGCGGCCTTCGAATTTCTCTTTTCGTAATGTTTCGGCGGCCGATTCACCAGCTGCTCCTGCGCCAAGGATGACAAAGGTACGATCATCTTTATCCGGGTTATAAGAACTCATTTTATGTTTTTGTCGGCCTGAGAAGCTGTCAGGCAACTCAACGATAACATCATTGTCTTTTATTCTTACCGGAAATGTCGACAAATCATCCAGAGCCGGAGGATCATCATTATTACCGTTAGTCAAATCAAATGATGCATGATGCCAGGGACAAACGACCTTTTTATTTTTCAACACACCTGTTGATAATGGAGCCCCGTAATGGGTACAGGAAGCACCTGTAGCATAAAATTTTCCATCAATACGGCTGAGTAAAATTTTGTTTTCCCCAATCGTAATTTCTTTCATTTCACCATCATGTAACTCATCTTTATGGGCAACAACTTTTGCTTGTTCACTCATATAAAATGTTCTCCAATTATTTTAACCTGTACTATTTATTGTATGATGAGAAACAGTTTAAAGTGGTAATCAATTCCATGATGTTGTTAAAAAACATTAAATGGGAAGCAGGTTTTTTGTTAATTATTAAATATTTTGAGAGAATGGGAATGATTATTAAGAATATAATCTCACATCATCCTTTTTATAACAGTTTTAAGGCAGTTAATATCTCTTTAAACCGTATAAACTGTAAATTACAGTATCAGCAGAAAAGAATTTAAATAATTATTGGTCAGTCTGAAGTAAATACAATAAATTTGATCGGCAAATAGAATAAAACAAAATATTTAAGATGAATACGATTCCGGACATTATTTTAAAAAATGTTATAGTGGCGACCTCTGAAAATATCGGCAGTGAACCGGTCGATATAGGTATCAAGAATGGCCTTATAGCAGCAATTGATTCTGAAATAAAACCTGATAATGGTCAGAAAGTTCATGATTTTGATGGTGCTTTTGTATCGCCGGGCTGGATGGACATGCACGTACATTTCAGGGAACCTGGTTACGAACATAAAGAAACCATTAAAACCGGAACGGAAGCTGCAGCATTCGGAGGCTTTACGGCTGTTGCTTGTATGCCAAATACAAAACCACCTATTCATACACGTGATGTCGTGGAATTCATCGTAAATAAAGCAAAACCTTTACCCGTTGACGTATTTCCCATAGCATGTGTATCGAAAGAAAGGAAAGGGAAGAGTATTTCCGAAATGGCGGATTTAAAGGAGGGTGGAGCGGTTGCTTTCAGTGACGACGGTGACCCGGTTTATAATTCCCATTTGATGCGTATCGCACTAGAATACTCATCCATGCTCGATATGCCAATAATTAATCATGAAGAAGATCTGGAGTTATCCCGGCCCGGTTACATGAACGAGGGAAAAGTATCGGCCCGTTTGGGTATAGCCGGTACACCCGGAATTGCCGAGGAAGTGATGATAGCGCGGGACATCATGATTGCTGAATTGACAGGAGGACATATACATGTGGCCCACATCAGTACAGCCAAAGGGGTCGAACTTGTGCGCCAGGCAAAAGCACGGGGGATTCATGTAACAACCGAGGTTTGTGCACATCATATCGATCTTACCGAGGATGAAATTGAGAAAAGAGATTTTGATACCAACTGTAAAATGCATCCTCCTTTGCGAACTGAAGAAGACAGACTTGCTGTCATAGAGGGATTGAAGGATGGTACCATCGATGCTTTATGTACCGATCATGCTCCACATGCTGTTGAAGAGAAAGATGTGGAGTTTATCTATGCTCCGAATGGTATTATTGGTTTGGAAACGGCATGGCCGGTATCAGTCAAACGGCTCTATCAGTCAAAAGATATGGATCTAAAAGCAATATTAGCCAAGTTTATTGATAATCCCAGAAAGATACTTCATATCGATGTACCAAAAGTTGAGGTAGGCAAGGATGCCAATCTTACATTCTTTAATGTGGATGAAAAGTGGAATTTTGAAGAGAAGCATATACACTCCAAATCGAAAAATACTCCATATGTAGGGATTGAGATGATTGGCCGGTCACTTGGCATTTATAACAAAGGACAACTGGTATTGAATGAGATTTAATGCCGGATATCATAATTAAAAAAATATTAGATACAGATTTACGCAGATTCAGGCAGGTTTTGTTGAATTAATGACAATCTTATTGGTTAATGACAAATATTGAGCTTCCCTTACAACGTTCCGGGACATCAGCCCCGGAACGAAGTGAGGAAGGTATTACTTAGTTTATTGATACTTTATTATAATCTGATTCCGAAGCTTTTTTACCATTTTGAGTGGTCACTTCTTTGAAAGCATAGGAAATTCCATCAACTGTTTTCCAGTCAGAGAAGGTCGTTTTAACTTTGACTTTACCGCCTGCCGCAGGACTATACGTTGTATATTGCATGTATTGTGGTAATCCTGTAGATGTATCAATAAAGAAGTGAACAGGCTTTTTTTGCGGTATTTTAATCTCTGCTAACTTTGTCCCATCAACTGTTTTCATGCCCATAAATTCTGGTTTTTCACTTTTACTGTTAAGAGCAATGGAAAGGTAATTACGTTTTAAGGATTCTGATAAAATCTCAGCTAATTGTGGTGGCGATGGCAGAGTGCGGTCTCCAAATTTCCGCTCTACTTTCCCATCTTTCAGCGTCATGGTTACGGTTCCGCCGGGAGTATTTATTTTGGTCGTCATTTGGTCCGGAAACGTTACTGTACTCGTGGCAGACATGGTCATTTTACCACCGGGGAGCTGAGCGTTGTATTGTGTACTTTGCTCGGATGTCGTGACACTTTTAAATTTTTTCCCGTCTTTGAGAATGGCATTGGCCATTTTCTCTAACCAGAATTGTCCTTGTTTAACGTCACCCTTTGCTGAAGTGGCATTATCACTTACATTAGGTTCAGGTATTGTAATGTCTATGTCGTTAACTTTCCCGTATTTCTGCAATTGATCACCGATTTGCTGTTTATTACCGACAACCAAAATCTGCATTTTATCGGGCTTTAAGTATTTTTTTGCCACACGCTGCACATCTGCGATGGTCACAGCTTTCACATTATTGACATATTTTTCAAATGCATCGGACGGCATGCCATCATAGGCATTTTGCATTTTTTTGTTCAGAATCTTCGACCGGCTGTCATAACGGAAGACCAGGGAATTAAGGAATTGTTCTTTTGTATCCTTTAACTCTTTTTCAGTGATTGGTTTCTGCTGCAATTTCACTATTTCGTTTTTAACGGCATCGATAGCCTTGGCAGTAGTGGCACTTTTGGTCATGACACCGGCATAGAACACACCGGGATAAAACACATTACTGTTATAATTGCCGAAAACGGCATAAGCCAAACCAAGGTCGGTTCTGACGTGCTGCATAAGTCTTCCGGAAAAACCACCGCTTAAGACCTGGTTCATAACCTGCAGTGCTGCATAATCAGGATTCTTCCGAAATCCACCCAAATGTCCCATCAAAACAACGCTTTGATTAATATTCGATTTATTAATAAAATTGATGGTTTGAGCATAATTATAATTAACTTTTGGGAATTCTAAATTCGTAGATTTGCCTTTGGGATAATGATCAAAGGCCTTTTTCAATATTTTTTTCATGGATTTAATATTGAAATCACCTACGATGCCAATCATGAGGTTACTTCCGCCAAAAGCTGATTGGTGATATGCTATCATATCATTACGTTTGATGTTATCAATCGTCTGATATTGTTCAAGACGGCCATAAACGGAATGCGGCCCATATATCAGCCTGCGGAACTCCCGAAAAGCAATGCTTTGGGAATCGTCATTACGTCTTGAAATAGAACTTTTCAGCCTTTTCTTAGCCAGTTCTATTTTATCCTTGGGAAATGAAGGATGCCGGAGAACATCAATGAAAATGGGCAGTAATGAATCGAAATCCTTCTTAAGGACATTCAAGTTAGCTGATCCGGAAGTCGTACCAATGCTGATGCTCATTTTTGCGGCATGATCTTCAAGAATCTTATTTAAGCTATCGGCCGGATATTTTTCAGAACCACCATTGCGCATTACCATACCGGTTAAATCGGCAAGGCCGACTTTGCCAGATGGATCCAGAATGGAACCGGTCCGAACCATAGCATGGAGATTAATCAACGGTAATTCGTGATCTTCCAACAGATAAAACGTTATACCGTTTCTTAGTTTAAAAGTCTCAACTTTCGGGATATTATATGATTTCAGTTTAGGGTATGTAAGCTGATCATATTTTTGCTGAGCGAAGACGGTCGTACATCCGACAATAAAAAAGACGAAGAGAAAAGTTTTTAATGTTTTCATAATAAAATAATTTCTTTCAGTAATTGACACCAAATCAAGTTGTTTGAAGGTTTATTTGGATGATGCTACACTATCATCACTGGCATTCGACTCAATAAGGCCTACTGTTCTATTAGTTTTAACAAGATAGGTATTGGCCACTCTTTTAAGGTCGCCCAAAGTTACCTTGTCAATTTTATTCAGATCAGTAAATAACGTTTTCCAGGAACCCTCCTGGGCCTGGTTTTGAGCAACAGCCATAGCAAGTCCGAGATTAGATGACAAGTTTCTGATGACATCAGCCCTGGCATTTGTCTTAGCCCGCTCAAGCTCTTTCTCTGTTATATCGCCGTTTTTAACTTTTTGTATTTCGTCATCCATTACTTTTTCGATCTTATTCATCGGTACACCTTTATTGGGAAGTACATAAGTGATGAATAGTGAAGAGTACTTATCTCCCGGCAAGCCGTTAAACGCACCGACCTGTAAAGCAATCTGATCTTTTTCAACCAGGCGTTTGTACAGGCGGCTGGTTCTCCCACCCGATAAAATGGAACCTAATAACTGCAATGGTATCTCGTCCGGATTTTTAAGGGATACAGTATGATAACCGGCCAGGTACCATGGCTGGGAATTTTCCTTTAAAACGAAACGACGTTCGCCATTTTGTTTCGGCTCTTTTGTGTGCATTACAGGTGCTTTCGGTTCTTTAGGAAAACGGCCGAAATATTCCTGTGCATATTTCTTCATAAGTGCAGGATCAACATCGCCGACAATGGCGAATGTGATATTTGATGGCACGTAATAGGTATGGAAAAACCTGTAAGTGTCAGCTATCGTTGTTGATTTTATATCAGACGGCCAGCCTATTGCCGGTATTCCGTAATGACTTGCGGAAAAAGCCACGGTTAAAAAATTCTCAAGTAATTTACCAATCGGGCTTGAATCGACACGCATCCTTCGTTCTTCCAGGATAACCTGCTTTTCTTTGTAAAATTCACGAAAAACGGGATGCCGGAAACGGTCCGATTCCAGGCTAAACCATAATTCGGCTTTATTTTCAGGCAGGCTGTAAAAAAACATAGTCTGATCCTCAGCTGTCTGTGCGTTCAGATTTACTCCGCCATTACGCTGTATAACTTTAGAAAATTGGTTGTTATCCACGTATTGCTCAGCATCTTTTTCCACTTTTTTAAATGTTTTCCACTTGTTATTTAAAACGGTGGTATCCGGATCAATTTGAGTTGAGTAACTATACCAGGATTTGTAAGCTGAGTCTTCGGCAGTAAGCAACGGTTTTTCTTTCTTCCAATTATTTGTGCCGATATCGGGAGTACCTTTAAATGCCATGTGCTCTAAAACATGAGCGATACCACTTTTCCCGAATGGATCATTGGCCGATCCGGTATTGACATATGTTACAAAACTGGCTACCGGTGCAACATCTCGCTTAACGATGACAAAAGTAAAGCCGTTATCAAGTTTGAATTCGGTTACTTTTTTCTGAAAAGAAGATAAATCCTGAGCATTACTTGTTAAAAAACTACCCCATGTAAAAAATATTATAAGCAGAAGGGATAAGTACTTTTTCTTCATGATAAGTCATAATTAATGTTAATAAGTTACTTATAGTAAACATGATCGTTCTTTTTTTTATAAAAACCAAACGTAATTTTGACAAGTGCTGAAATTTACAAGTGTCCAATGGTTGCGTTTATGTAAATATTCAGAAAGGCATATGATTTGGAGTGAATCAATGAATTAATAGAATCATCACACTTTACTTTTTAGAAAAGCCTCTTGCTGCTAAGACTGCGTGAAATAACTGAATATCTTTAGAGTCATGCAGGTTCTTTTGAACAAACTTGTTATAAAGATTTTTATTGAGATATTGATGATTTACACAATAATGTTGTGCTAATAACTGTACTTTGAGATAATCCCTTGCTTTATGTTCAGGGACATATTTCAACAGATTATTTATAGCTCTTCTACAGGTATTCAACTGACTCTCTTCATGGCTTATATCATTTACTCCGACTGTCGATTTAAAGCTTGAATTCAGTTTCCAACTTGCGAAATAAATATGTATGAAATTGTTCAGATGTTGAGATTGACTGAGTAAGGACTGCAAGCTAAAAAACCCCATATTTCTTGCATTGGACAAAATGGCATCACGTTTTTTCCTGAACATATTGTCGGACAGATAATATTGATCATTCAAATAAGACAGGGCATATGTAAAATAATCACCCATGGTCTGGTATACGTATATATTGAATGGAGTACCGGAAAGATCTTCCTTGGCAATCAATATGCGAAGATTCGCCAGTTTCAATATATTTTTCTTTCTGGTAGCAGATGTGGAATGCCGGGCAGCATCAATGGCATTTTGTAAAATGCAGTTTTGTTTGTAGTAATACTGGAAAGCCCTGTTATATTCAGCATTTAAAGATGACTCAGGGGAAGAAACTTTAACATCTCCCGGGAATTTGGAACCATTAAATGCAATACGGATATGTTGACCTGGAATGGCGTAAATAGGATATGCAAAACTATGGTGCCTTATCCAAAGTACACTTGCCGTATCCAGAGGTATTTGTAAATGGAATTGGTGTTTATCAGACAGAATTATTTTATGTGAATATGGTTCATGATATGGGTTATGAAGAAAACAATGGCTGATTTCCAGGGTATCAGTCCCCATATTTTGAAGATGACCAGATATAATAACACTCTGTTGCCTGTTATTACAGGCTGACATCAATAATATGCCTGTTATCAATACAATGATATGATTACGTTGATTAGACATGCTATGAATAGTATAACTGTATTTTATTAGATGGATCTTAATATGGAATAATCTTTCTTGAGAAGAATAATACCCCTTTTTAGGTATAAACTTAACAGTGCATACATTTATTAACTATTATTTACAGTTTTTGCTATTATGAATGGCTGTTATCAATAACAAATGAAATCTTTTTTAGATTTTATTACATAAAAGTAAAGCATAGGAGGAGCAGTGATTATCATAAGTAATTTTTATGAATTTGAGATACTGTAACATCAATGCACCGGCGTGGTTAAAACAATTTGTTTTTGATCAGATGTCGTTTTTATGTAACCTTAAATTTTTAGTGGCAGGATTTATATAAAAATTTGAAAGAGATGAAAACATCAAAACTATTCGTAATAATATTTATTCTGATCTTTACAATTAAAGATGTAAAAGCTCAGAATTACACATTGATCACCTACAATGTTGAGAATTTATTTGACGCCGACAGTATAGCTGTTTTTAATGATTATCACACACTCGATGCATATGGCAATCGGCAGTATACAAAAGAAGATGTTTTAACGAAAATTCATAACATCACTAAAGTGCTTAAACAGTATAATGAAGGCAAGGGGCCGGAAATTATACTGTTTGAGGAGTTAGAAAGTGATTTTTCACCTTCTAAGACAACCCGTGATGTGAATGCTCAAAAATTTTTGGATAAATATTCAAATACTTCATTAGACAGAATGTTGGGAGGCGGTTTTAATAAAACAATAGCCGATCTTCCATCGGAGTTGCTCTTATTAAAAGGGATGGCTGATGCTGGGTTGACCGGATATGATTATCAGGCCGGATTTAGCAGAATGAAATCGAATGGAAAACCCATGCATGTTCAAAAATGTGTGGTATTTTCGCGTTTGCCTATTGAAAAGGATAAAACGAAAATACATCCTATACCGGATGCAAGGCCTATTCTTGAGGTCTGGCTCAATGTGAGAGGCCATAATTTGATAGTCTTTGCTAATCATTGGAAATCGGGGGCGAGTTCACCCGAATTGGAACAAGCCAGAATTAAAGATGCAATAGTATTGCGAAATAGATTAAATATTCTGCTCAAAGAAAACCCTAATGCAGATATAATTATAGGTGGTGATTTTAACAGTAGTTATAACCAACTTACGGTCATGCCGGAGCTGAAGGAAAGTGCAATTAATACGATTCTTCAATCAACAGGAAATGAGGAAGAAGTTGACAGGGGTCATTCGAAAAAGGTTTATAATCTCTGGTATGAGTTGCCATTGAATAAAAGAGGTTCTGAAGTGTATCGCGGGCACTGGAGTACACTTATGCAAATAATGATAAGCTCGGGATTGTATGATTATGAAGGTATCCAATATGTAGATAACAGTTATAAAGTTGGTTCGTTCGATGGATTGAATGTAGAATCGTATGATAATGCTCCGGAAAGATGGAGCTCAATCGGCAGTGGAAAGGGGTTCTCAGATCATTTCCCGGTAAGCATGCAGTTCAGGGTGGTAGAGGAGAATAACTTCGCTCAAAAAATGCAATTAAAGAATCCGGGTCATAACGATGATAATAAGTGGAAGCCCATTCCTGTTATAACGAAGAAACCAGATATGAGTCAGGCATATAAACCTGAGAAATTGGAAGATATATCACTTAGACAGGTAAAATATTTTGATAAACTATTTTATCTTGAGAAACCGATTTCATCAAAAATGAATGTCCTGGTTAAAGGACAAGTGTATCGGGTTTATTCTAATAACAGAAAAGTAAGACAAACGCTTAAACAGAATGCAGGTAAATCGACAGTACTACATTTTTTTGCACGGTTATCCAAATATCGAGATACGTGGGAATTTGTTATAGATACCCCTGATTATATATTAAATTAAAAAATAGCCTGTTGTAAATTATTTGCCGGATGTTCTGATTTCAATGATGTACAAGTCGTATAGATGGGAAGTTACTTTCATAATCAAATAAAATTTATTGGTTTACTTTGTCTCGCCTTTATGTTAAATGGATGGGGTAAAAATTCATTGGCACAGGATCGATATCCTTTACCATCGCCATTACCTAAAGTGACCTATGGAGTTATTCCCGATACCATTCTTAAAATGCAAACCTATTCGAATGATCCATCGGCGGATTATATATATGTTTATAAAGGTGTGGATATCCATTTTGAAGTAAACGCCAACTCCATATCTGCAATTATTAAACATCATGTCCGTGTAAAAGTCTTCACTAAAGATGGCGAAAAGGCTTCTCTCGTTGATATCCCGTTTTATTTTAAGGATAATATCGAGCGTATTTTATCTATCAGGGGAATAACGGTACATGAAAATGGATCACGTGTTAAATTGGATACTACCAAAATCCGTACGATTGGTGTCAACGACCGGTATAAGCTAAAAGAATTTGATATGCCGGCTGTTAAACCCGGTTCTGTTCTTGATTACACGTATACCATAAAACGTAGGTATATCGAAGAACTGCCGGATTTTTATTTTATGAACACCGAACCCACACTCTATGCAAGAATCCGGTTGATCAACAGTAAATATATCCGTTATGATGCTACTCCTGTGAATATGAAAAATTCGCCACATTACATTCAGCAAAAAATCGACACAAGCAATGTACCGAAGATATTTACGGTTCCACAGCCTCCGAAAGTAGTGATTGATAACTGGTATGAGTTTAATGTTCCCGCACTGCGTAAAGAACCGTTTATAACTTCTCTGGATGATTACCGGTGGAAGATGAAATTTATTTGGAGTTCATTTGGCAACCCGAGACAGGTATTAGGGAAAAGCTGGGCTATAGTTGCTGCAGAAGTACGTAAACAAAATGGACTGGATGATAACATCCGGAAATATCCGGAGTTAGAACAAAAAGGGAAGAGTATAGCTGATTCCATTTCAGACCCCAAAGCACGGCTTGATAGTGTCTTCCGATATGTGAATAAAGCGATTACCTACGATGGAAGTCCGGCCGTATTCAGTAAACAGGATTTACGGGAGGTATTAAAGGGCCAACCGGCTAACCAATCGTCTATCAACCAGGCATTGATTGCCATGCTTCGTGGCGCCGGATTTGAAGCTAATCCTATGCTAATTGCGACTCGAAAATGGGGTAAAGTACTCAATCAATTTCCATCCCTGTATCAGTTTAATGGCATGATTGCTTATACAAAGGTTGACGGGAAATCGTATTTCATGGATGCAACAATAAAAAATAGTTATCCAAACATGCTGCCGGTAAAAATGATAAATGGTTCCGGATTCCTGATAAAAAAAGATTCCTATAAATGGATTAAGCTGAATCCCGATAAAAGCCATTTTTCCATGAAAGTAAAAATTAATGCACAAATGGATACATCAGGGACCTTATCAGGCAAGATGACATCAGAAAATTATGGCTATTTAGCCCAAAAAATTAGGAATCAGTACAATTCGAGTTTAAATAGTTTTGATATTGTTCATGAGGATCTATTCGGCAGGTATAATAATCCGGACTTTTCGCACATATTATTTAACAACCTGAATAAACTGGATAAGCCGGTTATCCTTTCTGCCAATTTTCGTATTCCCAATTATGCGATAAGTTATCAATCGGGACTGGAATTGGAACCACTGGTTATTGGTTATATGATGAAAAATCCCCTTGGTGATAATAACCGTAATTTACCTGTTACCTTACAAGCACCGGAACATATCGAAGTTGATTTTCAGATGGAGTTGCCGAAAGGATATGATCTGAAGCAAGTGCAAAATGATGTAAGTACAGCCATACCCGGTGCCCGCCTGGCATTTAAATATGACTCGGGAAAACATATTTTAAAATATCATTTTATCGTAAGTGTCAACAGGAAAAATTTTGGCCAGGATCTGTTTCCACAATTGATAAATCTTTATGAGAAATGGGTCGATATCAGTAAAACAAAAATTTTTATAGATAAAGACTAACGTGATACAAAATCCTGATACTATTCTTGCATTGGACACAAGTACGAAAATCTGTACGGTCGCACTACGTACTGCCGATAATAAAGTTATATGTAAATGGGAAAAAGGCCAGGGAATTCACTCAGAGCTTCTGTTTGTGTTTATTCAGGAAGTATTGAGTGAAGCAGATATGTCAATAGATGAATTGAATGGCGTAATAGTAACCCGGGGCCCTGGTTCTTACACCGGATTACGTATTTCTGCAAGTGCTGTTAAAGGGCTATTATTTAATCGTGCAATTCCTCTTTATGGTGTTAATACCCTGGCTTATTTTGCAGAAGCCGGTTTTGGTGTTGAATCGGAATTTAAACGTATTCACTCTGTTATAGATGCCAGAAGGGTTCATCTTTATCATCAATTGTATGAAAACATATCGGGTGAATTACGTCCGCTCACTCAGGTGGCCGTGAGAAAAATTGGATCCCTTAATGACATCATAGAACCTGGTGATGCTATTATCGGATCAGGCATAAGTCGATTGCCTGATGGCCTTCTTTCAAATTTACAGGTGATGGATGATTCATTGATAAGAGCATCAGCTCTTATTACTATTTATGACAAGAATATTAAGTTAAACGGTTCCTTTGAAGATGATGATATAATCCGGATAGTTAAGCCGGATGACTTTGAGCCAGATTATTATAACAAAAGTGAACCGCAAGTAAATAAAAAGTAATGTATATTGGATTTGATGCCTGTATTTTGGCTTGTATACATATTCATTATCTTTATTACTCATTGGAATTAATCAAAATTATTAAACATGGCTTGGTTTAAACGCGACGAGACTAACATTAGAACCCGTACCCCAAAAGAAATGCCGGAAGGTGTTTGGGTAAAAGTTCCAACAACCGGCGAAACAATTCACAGAAGAGAATTAGAAGATAATTTATGGGTGGATCCGTTGAGCGGGTATCATTTTCCTGTTGGAAGTAATGAATATTTTGCCATACTGTTTGATAATGGTGAATATGAAGAACTGGGACAGGAAATTAAGCCATCTGATCCCCTGGATTTTGAAGATCGTAAGAAATACAGTGATCGTCTTGCCGATACTCAACAAAAAACGGGTTTATCAGACGCTGTTCGTGTCGGTGTTGGCCAATTAAAAGGTATCGATGTTGTAGTCGGTTGCATGGATTTCAAGTTTATAGGTGGCAGCATGGGTTCGGTTGTTGGTGAACGAATAGCGCGAGCCATTGATCATGCCCGAGAAAATAAATTCCCATTCATTATGATTTCACAATCGGGTGGTGCACGTATGATGGAAAGTGTGCTAAGCCTGATGCAGATGGCTAAAACGGCATCAAAATTGGCATTATTGAATGAAGATAAGATTCCCTACATCTCTTATATGACAAATCCGACTACCGGGGGGGTTACCGCGAGTTTTGCCATGCTCGGAGATTTTAACATTGCAGAACCGGGAGCTCTGATTGGTTTTGCAGGACCACGTGTTATCAGACAGACTATAGGTCGTGATTTACCTGAGGGGTTTCAACGCTCTGAATATTTACTGGAGCATGGTTTCCTGGATTTCATCGTACCAAGAACCCAAATGAAAAGCAAGCTCGCCAAATTGCTTAAGATATTATTACATAAATACGAGATGTAACGGTTAGTTATCTCCAACTGTCAGTCAATCTAATAGCTATGAAATCGATAAGAATAAACGCCTTAATGGTGGTTGGGGTGTTGTTATTCCTGAACCTGCCTCTGCTGAAAGCACAAGAGAAAAAAAGTATTTCATTTGATAACATTTTTGACGGTACATTTAAACAGGAAAGCGTCCAAAAAGTTAACTGGATGAAAGATGGTCGCTATTATTCGGCATTAAAACATGTAGGGGAGAACGGAACCAGCGAAATACGGAAGTATGATATTCTCAATGAAAAATATGAAATATTAGTAAAGAGTAACGACCTCATCCCCAAAGATTCAACCAATCCAATTCAAATAAATGATTATCAATTCTCATCAGATGAACATAAACTGTTATTAAAAACGGATGTAATCCATATCTGGAGAAGAACTACCCGGGCATATTATTACGTTTATGATTTACAAAGTCAAAAGTTGACACGGGTAAGTCCCGGGAACGGGCGTTTGTCGGAGGCTACATTATCTCCGGATGGTGATATGGTCGCCTACGTAAGGGATAACAACCTGTATTACATGAATCTCGATACCGGCAAGCAAACACAGATTACAACCGATGGCGCGAAGAATAAGATTATAAATGGTTTGCCGGATTGGGTTTACGAAGAGGAATTTGATTTCTTCAAAGCGTTTAAATGGTCGCCGGATGGGAAAAGAATTGTTTTTTACCGCTTTGATGAACGGCGTGTGCCTGAATATCAATTTCCAGAATATGGGGGGACATATCCTTCAGCAGTGAAATACAAATACCCGAAAGCCGGGTATCCCAATTCTATTGTGAAAATAGGAGTGTACGATCTGGGTAACGGATCAACAAAATGGATGGATATTGGCCAAAACACGGATCAGTATATACCGCGTGTCAACTGGACACAAAATCCTGAAGTGCTGGCAATCCGGCGTATGAATCGTCTTCAAAACCATCAGGACCTGATGTTAGGTGACGTCATAACTGGAAAAACCCATATTATAAAAACTGAAACGAACAAGGCGTGGATCGATGTAAATGACGACCTGACTTTTTTGAATAATGGCAAAGAATTTTTGTATGTAAGTGAGGAGGATGGTTACAATCACATTTATCTTTACAAAATGGATGGCACGGTCATCCGTAAAATAACCAAAGGAGATTGGTCTGTTACGAATATCGCCGGCATCAATCAAAAGAAGAAAACAATTTATTATCTGAGTACGGAGAATTCACATATCCAGCGACAGTTATACAGTATCCGGTTTAATGGAGAGCATAAACGTCAGCTTACGACGAAACAAGGTGTCCATAATATAGACATGAGTCCGGATGCCAAATATTATCTGGATTATGCTTCCAACCTGCATTCAGCTTTGGAGGTAACGCTGCATGATGCATCTGGAAAACAATTGCGCATGCTTGAAGACAATAGCGGGCTTAAAAAAACGCTGTCGGAATATAATATGCCGGATAAGGAATTGACGACCGTAACCGTTGATGATTCTGTCAAATTGAATGCCTGCATGATCAAGCCGCCGAACTTCAATCCTAATAAAAAATACCCGGTATTGTTTACAGTTTACGGCGGACCCGGAAGCCAATCTGTGATGGATCATTTTGGAACCGGTATGACAGATTTGTGGCACGATTATCTGGCAACGAAAGGCTATATCATATTTTGTGTTGATAACCGGGGTACTGGTGGTCGGGGACAGGCTTTTGAAAAGATTGTTTACAAAAATTTGGGACATTATGAAGTTCACGATCAGATAGCTGCTGCTAAATATTTGCAGACACTGCCTTATGTCGAAGCAAATAGAATTGGCATTTGGGGATGGAGTTATGGTGGTTATATGTCGACTTTTAGCCTTGAACGAGGCAACGATGTCTTTAAGATGGCAATCGCTGTCGCTCCTGTAACGAGTTGGAGATATTACGATACGATTTATACGGAACGTTATATGCAGACTCCGCAGTTGAATCCCAAAGGATACGAAGAAAGTGCCCCGTTAAATTATGCTAATCAGATAAAAGGGAAATACTTATTAGTGCAGGGAACAGGTGACGATAACGTTCATTTCGAGAATTCTGTTATGTTGGTCAATCAGTTGATTAAATATGACATCCCTTTTCAAACGATGTATTTTCCCAACAGGAACCACAGCATTTATGGTGGCAATTCCCGCCGTTATCTCTTTGAATTGTTAAGCCGGTTTGTTTTTAAGAATCTCTGATTTTGATTTTATGTAAGGTAGTAAGACTGAATGTATCTTATACTCGGGTATGACTACCTCTAATTATAATGTTTAGTTATAGAATAATTATTATCACATGCGCTTCGCAGATTACGCCAAAATTTATATAAAAGCCGGAGACGGCGGACCCGGATCCGTTCATTTCAGAAGAGAAAAATTTGTGCCTAAAGGTGGCCCTGACGGAGGGGATGGCGGAAAGGGCGGAGATATTATTCTCCGTGGTAATGCTCAGATGGGCACGTTACTTGACTTGCGGTATAAAAAATTTATAAAAGCTACTAAAGGTGAAGGCGGTGCCGGATCTCAAAAAACCGGAAAGGACGCCGAGCCAATAATATTAGATGTACCGCTTGGTTCTGTAGCCTATGAAGAAGAGACGCGAAAAATTCTTGGTGAAATCACCGAAGACAATCAAAAGCTTGTTATCGCAAAAGGTGGTAAAGGTGGTTTGGGTAATGCACATTTTAAAAGTGCCACGAATCAGACCCCTCGTTATGCTCAGCCTGGAGAAGAAGGTGAAGAAAAAGTCGTTGAAATTGAATTGAAATTAATAGCTGACGTAGGGCTTGTCGGATTTCCCAATGCCGGTAAAAGTACGTTATTGTCGGCTTTGTCAGCGGCTAAACCGAAGATAGCAGATTATCCTTTTACAACTCTTGAACCTAACCTCGGCGTGGTAACAATGCCTGATTATCGTAGTTTTGTAATGGCGGATATACCGGGTATAATCGAAGAGGCACACGAAGGTAAGGGTTTGGGAATCAGATTCTTGCGACATATCGAACGGAATATAGTGTTACTGTTCGTTATAAGTGCCGATAGTGAAATTGAATATGAATATAAGGCGCTCTGTAATGAATTGGAGGCATATAGAAAGGACCTGCTTCAAAAACCCCGTATTGTCGCCATTTCCAAAATGGATTTAAAAGAAGGATATAAGTTGGATGAAGAAATAGATCTGGGTGTGCCGTATATCACTATTTCATCAGCTACGGGACATAACCTGGATAAGCTCAAAGAGATGATTTGGGAGGAATTAGAGAAACAGAAGAATGAATGATGAAATACGTACGATCATTGCTCTGAGCACCGTCAATAAAGTTGGTGCTCAAAGAATCAGGTTATTGCTTCAGCAAGTTGATAAACCATATGAAGTGTTTAAACTGGGGAAAAATGATCTGTGCCGTATTCCGGGCATCGGCCCTCAGGTAGCTTCATATATTCGTAAATTTAATGACTGGAAAAACATAGATAAGATACTTGAGAAAACGCGTAAGCTGGGTGCCCGGATAATTACATATCGCTCGGTAGATTACCCTGACAGATTACGGGAAGTTTTCGATGCTCCTTTGGTGTTATGGGTTAAAGGAAGTACAGATGTTTTAAATACAGAAAGTATTGCGGTAGTCGGTACCCGAAATCCTACACAATACGGAAGGCAAATGGCTCAATTTCTTACCAAACGATTAGTTGAGCAAAAGTTGACGATCGTAAGCGGTTTGGCTTATGGGATCGATACAGAAGCACATAAAACATGTGTGAATGATGGCGGCCGGACGATTGCGGTGCTTGGATCAGGATTGGATGTCATTTATCCCAGTGTCAACCGTGGCCTGGTAAAAGAGATTATTAATACAGGTGGAGCCGTGATAAGTGAATTTCCACCAGGCACACAACCCGATGCCGGTAATTTCCCGGTCCGAAACAGAATTGTAAGTGGATTAAGTCTTGGAGCAGTGGTCATAGAATCAGGTAAAGAGGGCGGGAGCATAATCACAGCTAAACTGGCCTTAGACCAGAACAGGGAAGTGTTTGCAGTTCCTCATAATAATACTAACTTAAACGGACTTGGCGGAAATTTTCTTATAAAAAAAGGAATGGCCAAGCTTGTTCAGGACGTGGATGATATTGTTGAAGAATTACCGGTCGATTTTGATAATTCCATACCGGAAATAATTGAAAAACCGGCTCAAAGAAAATGGGCTACACTTGAATTAAATGATCATCAACAGTCGTTATGTAAATTTTTAGAAACAGGTGAAAAGCATATCGATGAATTAAGCGATAAATTTCAAGTATCGACTCAAAATTTATTAGTTGATTTACTCGAATTGGAAATGAATGGTTGTGTCGAACAGATGGCTGGAAAAAAATTCCGTTTATTGTAGATAGAATAATTATTTATTTCTCGTTACACAATAAATAGTTAATGTTACCATAACTATTTTAAAGTCATGGTATTTACTCATGCAGATTATATCAAAATATATACATCATGTTCAATTTAGAAATGATAAAAGTATGCTTTTTCCTTAATTTCTAACAATAGAAGAAAGTTATTAATCAATTTTTTTGAATGTTTCAGGTTAAAGACGTCATACTCTCTGACGATATCACAAACGTAAAGTTTGCTTGTGATTTATATCGTTGTAAAGGCGCCTGCTGTATAGTAGGAGATGCCGGTGCTCCTGTTAAACAAGAAGAAATTCCCGTTTTGAAAAAAGCTTTCAGGGATTTGAAGGGCGATCTAAGGGAACGTGCTGTCGAAGTTGTGGAAGAAGAGGGATTAATCAAGTACCCTGAAAACGATGATCCGGAGATTAATTGTACGGATGGAGAAGAATGTGTTTTTGTTGTCTATGATGATAACGGTATCGCTAATTGCGCTATTCACAAGGCGTATCGCGAAGGACGATTTCCGTGGATGAAACCTATTAGTTGTCATTTATTTCCATTAAGGATAAAGAATATCGGTGGCCGTGATTACGTTAACTACGAATACATACCAACATTATGCTCTGCTGCCTGTGAACGGGGTGACCGGGAAGGAATATATTTATCAAATTTTGTTAAAGATGCACTTGTGAGACAATACGGTGAAATATGGTATGATGAATTCGTGAAAACATGTGAAGACATAAGAGAGAAAATGGAGGCGTGAATATGCTTTCATCAGGTCAATATTTACAACAAAAACAGTCTCTTCAGCAACGTTTATCGCCTCAGCAGATTCAGTACATCAAGTTGCTTCAGCTTCCTACATTGGCACTTGAACAAAGAATCAAAGAGGAGATGGAAACGAATCCATTACTGGAAGAGGCAGATGGTTCGACAGACGATTATCAAGAGGATAATGAAACTGATACGGATACTTCAGATGATGAAGTAGAACCCGTTGATGAGAATGAAGAGATCGATTGGGACGAATACTTGCATGGTGATGAACGGGAGTCGTACAAGACGAGTAATTATAATCCCGATGAAGACTGGCGAGATCTTCCCAATCCGTATCATGAGACGTTGCTTGAAGAACTGGAAAGCCAAATTAATCTGCTTAAACTGAGTGAAAAGGAAAGTTTAATTGCAGATCAAATACTTGGGTCTATTGACTCAGACGGTTATTTTCGCAGGGATATCAACTCATTAATCGACAGCCTGGCTTTTAATCATCAGATAACCGTTTCTGAACAGGATGTATTGAATGTACTCAGTCAAATACAGCGCCTGGATCCTCCTGGTATCGCTGCCCGTGATTTGCGTGAGTGCTTGATGGTACAGCTGGAATTACTTCCTGAAGAAACGAAAGGGAAAAAGGTTGCTTATCGAATGCTTGATCAGGAGTGGGATTCTTTTGAGAAAAAGCATTTCGATAAAATAAAAAAACATCTCAATGTTTCTGATGATGAAATGAAGGAAGCATATGAATGTATTCAATCACTCGATCCAAAACCGGGAAGTGGTGATGACGAACTATCTGAATCAAGAAATTATATCGTACCGGATTTTGAAGTCTATTATGAACCAATGATAGACGAACACGGGAATCAAACGGATGAAGGCGATTTTATAATTTCATTAAATAACCGCAATGTACCCAATTTGCGTATTTCTCCACATTATAAAGAGATGTGGGACGATATGAAGAAGAAAAAAAGTTCTGAGGCCCGTGAAACGCGTTCATTTATTAAGGGTAAAATGGAGTCTGCTCAATGGTTTATTGAATCCATCATACAACGGCAACAAACACTTATGAACGTGATGAAGACGATAGTGGCTTTGCAGGAGGATTTTTTCAAATACGGACGGGGTTTAAAACCCATGATACTCAAAGATGTCGCCGAACGCATTAAAATGGATATATCTACAATATCCCGCGTTGTAAATGGTAAATATGTCCAGACTAACTTTGGCACATTTGAACTTAAATACTTTTTTAATGAAGGAGTTGAAACGGAAAGCGGGGAAGAGGTATCAAACAGGGCTGTTAAGAATCTGTTATTGGGAATTATTGAAAATGAAAACAAAGCAAAACCATTAAGTGATCAGGCGCTGACGGAAGAATTGAAGAAAAGGGGGTATAAAATTGCCAGAAGGACTGTGAGTAAGTATAGAGAGCAACTAAATATACCGGTGGCACGTCTGAGAAAGCAGGTTATTTAATAAGATTTTTTGATTTCTTAAATTACGATGTAAGGCAATACGCTATATTCATTATCCAACAACTGAAAGCCATTAAGACAGCGATAACGCCAACATGCACACCTGAATAAAATGTGTTCCTATCAAAATCCATACCATCATGCCTATCAAAGTGATAGTATAAGGCAATGTTGTATAAAGGTGCTGTAAATACGGCTTATCCGTTAATTTAATAGTATCAAAAACGGTAGTATAAAAGCTTAGCAGGATATTCAGGATAAAAACTAAACTAAAAAAGTATATTGGGATGGCCGGGCTATGGGACATAATCAGTGTTATTATGATGCTTAAATTTATGACATTGATATGTTGTGTCCATGCTTGCAGGGTAACAGCCTGTGAATAATAATTAATACCATATATGCCAAAATATAACCAGGTAATGCATATCAGGTTATAAATTAATACAGAGGCGAACCCGATAAAAAGAAGACTTATCCTGTGGCCGGCCAGAAAACCGAGAAAAGGATAGTGATTAACAAGGGCTTCGTAACCAAGTTGGGAAAAACTATATTGTGCGATGGCATAAAAGAACATGCCACCGATCAATGATTGTACTAATAATACGATAAGTCCCGATGTTGACAGCCTTGTATGTCGTTCAATGACATCATTTACAAAGAAATTATGGTTATAAAAAAAGCGTTGAATTGATTTTCGATAAGTAGGTTCAAAAGCGTAATGAACAGCTGTTATACACCATACCAATAACAGCAGAATTACTAACCAGTTGGATGCGGGAGCTGTCTTTGAGAGAACTTTTGTACTAAAGAGGCTATTAGGATTATGGGAAAGCGCGGCAATATAATCAAAGATCTGTATATGCCGTTCATATAAAGAGAATAGCCAATCTGAACTGAAAAAAAGTGTAGGATTATGATATTCCTGAGCTTTTTTAAACAACCTTTCCAGGTTACGGACATTAAAATTTTTACCATTACTCTCAGTCACATAAATGTTGGTTGCAGAAATATTTTGAATGAGAGTATCTGATAACCCGTTATTTAGTCTCAGTATTTTAAAATCCAGTATTTGATCGACATCCGATTTTATATCCCTGTTTGATAGATAAAAAAAAGGATGGGTTGTGTTTTTGCGCAGTCTGGATATTAGTGGTTGTATGAGTGTTACAAAGTACGGCGATTGTATTTGTCCATACTCGAACAGCCCGTAAGCATCTACCGTACTGTACTGATCATAATATTTAATATAATTCTGACAACGCTCGAAGATTTGTTTAAAATGATTCTGCAGGTCAGATGTTGTTAGAAAACGATTGGGAATGGATACATATATGTGGAATGGATAATTATTTAATATATCCATTACTGCAGGACGTACTTCTTTGTTTATTACCAGATAATCGACACCGGATTTTTGGAATAGGTCCAGCTCATCATGAACTTCGGTAAGATCATTAGGTGGTCTCCACACAATACCAACTGGATTTTTTGCATAGCTTTTCCGGGCAGAAAAAATGAAAAAGAAACCAGCAAGGATTATAAAAAAGAGTTTCAGATATTTAATTCTATCTAATTGCAAATGTGATAGATTAATAGAACCGTTTTTGGTACATGATATTTATGAAGCAAAGTGATAACAATCAAAATTAATCAATGTCATCCTTTGTAATTGGTATCTCACGTGTCTCTTTAAATGATGATAAAACAACGTTTGAACGTGTTTTTTTGACTCCATCCCATGATTGTATTTTAGATAAGAGCCGTTCCAGCGATACCGTGTTTTTTGTCCTGATTTTAAGGATGTGAGACCCGTCACCCGTTATTGAATGACACTCCAATATCTCTGATTCGTCCGTACTGTTATTAACAAATTTTTTGTAGTTGGCCGAACCATCGACTTCTACAAAAATAAATGCTGTAATATCATAATGAAACTGTTTAGCATTTATAATAGCATGGTAACCTTCAATAAGGCTTCGTTCTTCGAGCTTGCGCATACGCTCGGACACAGAAGGTACGGATAAGTGGACGATTTCTGCAATTTTGTTACGTTGTGCCCTTCCGTCTTTCTGTAAATGATTTAAGATAGAGATGTCAATATCGTCTAAATGATGACTCATATATAATAATTGTTAAATAGAGACTGTTAAATTATAAAATTATTTTCAATTATAGCCTAATCAATTTAGGTTATCAAGCTAATAAACGTTTTTAGATGAAATATTATTAGCAATTATTCCTAAAATCAAAAAAAGATTACCTACCTTGATTATTCTCTCATATCTTTGAGCGAATGAAATTTTGAAATACATATTTATATAATTCACGAAAAATTATGCTTGATATTACATTTATTAAGGAGAACTCCCAAAAAGTTAAGGATGGCATGCTTGCCAAGGGAGAAAAAGATACGCAACTCGTTGACAATGTTATCGAAATTGACGAACGATGGCGGGCGGCTGTCCAAAAAGTGGATTCTCTGCGAAACGAGAGTAATACACAGTCAAAGAAAATCGGCCGGTTGATGGGGCAGGGTAAAAAAGAAGAAGCCCAGGCCATAATCAAGCATACCGGTCGATTGAAAGAGCAAATAAAAGAGCTTGAAGAAGAAGAACGTGAATTAGCCGGAGAAAGAAATGATCTCTTACTTCGAATTCCGAATGTACCTCATGAAAGTGTACCCATTGGTACTTCGGAAGATGAAAATGTTGTTCATGATTCCTGGGGTAAACCTTCTGAAGAAGAATGGAAGCTGCCGCATTGGGAATTAACAGAAAAAAAAGGATGGATCGATTTTAAAAGAGGAGTAAAAGTAACCGGTGCGGGATTCCCGTTTTATGTGGGTGCAGGAGCCAGGTTACAAAGAGCACTAATTAACTTTTTCCTGGATCAGGCAGCAGAGAAAAATTATAAGGAGCTTCAGGCTCCCTATTTCGTAAATGAAGATTCAGCTCGTGGAACCGGACAGATACCGGATAAAGAAGATATGATGTATACCGTTCCTCGTGATGAGTTTTTCCTAATACCGACTGCTGAAGTACCGGTAACTAATTTTCATCGGGATGAGATTCTTACTGAAGAGGCTTTACCTGTTAAATACGCTGCCTATACGCCATGCTGGAGAAGAGAGGCGGGTTCCTATGGTAAAGATGTGCGTGGACTGAATCGTCTGCATCAATTCGATAAAGTGGAATTGGTAAAAATTGTTCACCCGGATGAATCTTATGATGAACTGGAAGCGTTAAGGCAGGACGCCGAGGACTTGTTACAGGCACTTGACCTTCCTTACCGGGTTCTGTTAATGTGTACGGCCGATATGGGCTTTACACAAGCTAAAAAATATGATCTCGAAGTTTGGAGCCCCGGACAAAAACGATGGCTGGAAGTTAGTTCCTGTTCCAATTTCGAAGCGTTCCAGGCACGTCGCATGATGTTGCGATATAAGAATAGCGAGGGTAAAATAAACCCTGTGCATACCTTAAATGGATCCGGTCTTGCTTTACCACGGGTTGTTGCCGCTATTCTGGAGACCTATCAGGATCAGCAGGGTAATGTCAAAGTCCCTGAAGTATTGAAACCATACCTTAAAACAGAATATTTAACGTGAGTTTAAATTAATGGGGAAGTTGTTCATTGTTGACAGTTGAATGACTGAGAACGGAATTGGAATGCAAAGCCATATATATTTTATGAAGCGTAATGACCATCCACAATAGATATGCATGCTACTTCCCTCTGGAAACAGGTTGTAAAAAAAATACCGGGTAATTGGGCTGATAACTTTTACCGTA
>Ga0102956_1000069_pt1 | contig 32720 bp, 27 predicted proteins | sample SalPonF2_A_D2_MG_FD_84515 | JGI IMG/M metagenome (GOLD analysis project Ga0102956, IMG submission 84515) | Salt pond soil microbial communities from South San Francisco under conditions of wetland restoration - Salt Pond MetaG SF2_A_D2_MG ...
AGGATGATCACGAACAGGATGGCCTGCACGTACAGGAACGCGGGCGCCTCGCGGAACTTGACCGCCAGCGGGTAGAAGAAGGCGGTCTCCAGGTCGAAGATGATGAAGAGCATGGCGACCATGTAGAAGTGCACCGGAAAGCGCTCGCGCGCGCTGCCCGAAGCCGGGACCCCCGACTCGTAGGCGGCGAGTTTGGTCGCCGTCCCCTTCTTGGGGCCGAGCAGCGCACTCGCACCGATCGCGGCGGCGGCGATGAAGCCGGCCGCGATGAACATCATGAGAACGTCTAGGTACAAGGTTCTCCTTCACTCCCTTCGACGAGCGGGAAAGACCCTCTCCGACGTGTGAAACCCGGGCTCCATGTGCCCAGTTTCACAACCTTTCAACGCCGGCCAGTCTACCAAAGGACGGAAGTCGCCAACAAGGGAAGTTCGACCGACCACACGGCCCTGGGGGAGGGGGATCGGTGCGCGCCGGCGGGCGCCCGGTCGAGATGCGAATCTCCTCACGCTCCCATTGTGCTCCTTTGCCGCACGTCATCTGCAACCCGGACCACGACATCCACCTTTCGTGCGTCGCTCCCGCACGAACCGCGCCCGGGCCGACCCCCCTGCCCGGGGGCGGTACTGCGGGGCGCCCATCGACGGCGCTCGGCCGTCCCTTGCCGCCGCTTCCCGGCGCTCCGGCGATGGCGGGTGAACGCCGGCGCGCCGGCGGCTCGGACCGCCTCCTGCCGGAGCCCGAGAACCCCCTTGGGAACGCCAACTTTCGCGTTCCTGCGGGCCTTGACATCCCCTGGGGGCGTCCATATACTACTGAGGCTGTTGGGTCGTTAGCTCAGTTGGTAGAGCAGCTGACTTTTAATCAGCGGGTCATAGGTTCGAGTCCTATACGACCCACCACAAGATGATTGGCCCCTTCGACTAGCGGTTCAGGTCACCACCCTTTCAAGGTGGCGGCACGGGTTCGAATCCCGTAGGGGTCACCAGAAACGGAGGCGCGATCTGCGCCTCCTTTCTACTGCCTTCTTCCCCCCACTGGGGGACGGGACGCGCCCGAGCACGTCGTAGGGAACGAGCGGAGCGGGGCGCGGCGCACGGTTCGCGAGCGAAGACGCGTCAGAGCCAACCCTGAGGAACGGCAGTCCACCGGCCGGTAACGAGCGCTTCGGGGTTGAAGTGGTCGGGGGCCACCATGCCCGTGTGTTTGCCGTCACGACCCTCCACGTGGATCTTGCCCTCGGCTTCCAGGGCCAGGAACAACCGCGTGAGGTCGGGGTCGAGCTGCGCCTCGGCCTCGGCATCCAGGATCGCGCGGGCGTCCTCGACCGGAATGGCTTTGCGGTAGGGGCGGTCCGATGTCATCGCTTCGAAGACGTCCACGACCGTCAGGATGCGACCGAAGACGGGGATGTCGCGCTGCGACAAGCGGTCCGGGTAGCCCTGGCCGTCCCAGCGTTCGTGATGGTGACGGATGCCCACAGCGATCTCCTCGAAGGCCGGCGACACACCTATCAGGAGCTCCGACCCGATCGCCGCGTGCTGCTGGATGATGGCGTACTCGGCGTCGGTGAGCCTGCCGGGCTTGAGCAGGATCTGTGCGGGCGTGGCCAGCTTGCCGAGGTCGTGCAGGTAGCCGGCCCAGTAGAGCGTCTCACGGCGCTGCGCGTCGAAGCCGAGCGCGTGCCCCAACGCCAGCGCATTGTGCGCCACGCGCTCACAGTGAGCGCTCGTCTCCTCGTCCTTGTACTCCAGCAGGCGCATGAACCCCTGCAACGTCCGCGCATAGAGATGCGTGACACCACCGTAGACCTCTCGCAGACGCTGGTAACGGGCGTCCAGCAGCGTGCTCAGATGTCCGGCGAGCAACCCCGTGCCGATGAAGAAGGCGGCCCGGAACAACCACGCGTTGTGGGCGTACACCGCGGGAGCCACCTGCCACGGCAGGAGCGGGCCCGCCACGTATGCGGCCGCGACCGCCGTCAGCACGCCGCCGATGCGCCGGAACCAGAAGGCCGCCAGCAGGATCGGGACGTACAGGGCGTGCACCATCACGAAGTGCGCTGCCCCCACCCACACCAGCAACAGCCACCCCAGGAAGAGCAACAGCACCAGCACGACGATCTGGAACGAGAAGTTCCAGACAGAACGGTTCCGCCGCCTCAGCAGGTAGAGCTCGCGCATCCTCTCTCTCCTCGTCCTCTCCTCGTCCCGCTCACCGCCCCATCGGTGGTCCCCCCGAGGATGCGCCCGCCCTGCACGACGGGCAGTGACGGGGCTGGCACGCCGCCCCCGAATGTGGCCCATCTCACCTCCGCAGCACGGTCAACCGCACAGGGACCCGTCGGTCGTCTCGCTCAGGAGCGTCGCCGCCTTCCCGGCGCGCCGGACGGCCCTACTCCTCGACCTCCCCCGAGGCCCGCGGGCGGGCAGGTCTCGCGCGCCCGTAGCCCCGCAGGTAAGCCGGAGCTTCGAGGCCGACGGGCACGCCGGCATCGGGCTCGGGCGCCGCGGCCTCCAGGCGCAGAGGCAGCACGCCCGCCCAGACGGTCCGTTGCTCGTCGCGCCGGTCTTCCGCCGGCGGACCCGTCCGGACCTTGGCCGACGCCTCCTCGAGCGATACCGCCAGCACCGATGTGGTCGCCAGCTCGCGCGCGTCGGGGGGGCGCACCTCCGCCCAGCGCCCCGGCATGACGTGCTCCGTGAAGACCTCGAGCGCGTGGAGCTTCTCCTCCGCGTCGTCGACCGGGCGGGCACGGCCGAACACCACCACGGAGCGGTAGTTGGCCGAGTGGTGGAACGCCGAGCGCGCCAGCACCAGACCGTCGATGAGCGTCACCGTCAAACACAGGTCGGCGCCGTCGGCGAGGGCTCCGAGCATGCGACTGGCCGACGACCCGTGGATGTAGAGCCGGTCGCCGTCGCGCGCATGGAGCGTCGGAATCACCACCGGACGCCCGCCATGGACGAAGCCCACGTGACTCACCAGGGCCTCGTCGAGGATGGCCTCGATGGAAGCGCGGTCGTAGACGCCGCGCTCGGGGTGGCGCTGCACGCGCAGATGAGGATCGACCACCGTCCTTGGCATGCACCACCATAGGGCCTCCGCGCGCCGCAGGCGCGCAAGGACCGAGCCCGCCCGACAGCCCTGTTGCGCCCGGCCCCGTGAAGTTCCGCACGCGCCGCGGGCCGGCGCCCTCCTTCGACCATGCCCACCATCCACGTCGCAGACGGCCTTTCCCCTTCGCCAACGGGAGAGCGGGCGTGGCCGGCGCGTAAGGGTTCCGTCAGCCGCGCCCCGCTAGCGTGCGGCACGATGAACGACGCGATCCCCTTCACCATCCGTACGAAGTTGACGAACGCGTTGGGGGATGTGGAAGACCTGGCCACGGCCAAGGGTCTTGTACAGGTGTTCGCGATGGAGCTCTTCGCGCTCCGTATGACCGCCGAGGAAGCCATGGACCTCGGCGACCCGGCGATGGCCGACAAGGCGCTGCGGGACGCACGCGTCCTGTGGGGGCTTTTGCGCGGCACGGCGGGACGTTACGGGGAGGTGGGCGCCCTGGCATGATCCCGCCCCCACCCCTCCTCCCTCCACCGGGTCGAGCCGTTCCGCCCGTCGCCGTGTCGGCTGGGGAGGACGGACCCGCCGCGAATCGATTAGCGTGAGGCACCAGTCCCCACACGGCTCGGCGGCGTCGGCGCCGCTGGCCGGGGGGCGGAGGAGGGACCATGTCCAGACTGGCCATCGCGCTGTCCGCCGCGCTCCTCGGGAGCGGCGCCGTGGGCGCCCAGGACGCGCTGAAATTCCCGACATCGTTGGGAGAGCTCGTCATCACTCCGCTCGGTCACGGCTCGCTCCGCCTCGACATCGCCGGCATGGTCATCCACGTCGATCCCTACGGCCAGGTCGCCGACTATTCCTCGCAACCCAAGGCGGACTGGGTCTGGATCACGCACGACCACCCCGACCACTACGACGAAGCGGCGATCGCCGCGGTGCGCAAGCCCGGCACGCAGTTCCTGCTCGATGCGGCCAGCGCGGACCGGCTGGGCGAGGAAGCCACCGTGCTGCGCAACGGGGACACGACCCAGGTCGGCGCCATCGCGGTGAAGGCGGTGCCTGCGTACAACATCAAGCAGAAGCGCACCAACGGCCAGCCCTACCACCCCAAAGGCGCCGGCAACGGCTACCTGGTGAACTTCGGCGACTTCGTGGTGCACATCGGCGCGGACACCGAGTGCGTGCCGGAGATGCATGATCTCGGGCCGGTCGACGTTTCCTTCCTGCCCATCAACCTTCCCTACACCATGACCCCGCAGGACGCCGCCGAGTGCTTCCGCGTCATCCACCCGAAGGTGGCCGTGCCCTACCACCAGGGAGACTACGACCCGCAGGTGGTGGCGGACGCCCTGCGCGACACCGATATCGACGTGCGCGTCCTTCCGCTGCGTTGAGCGAGGGGGGCTCCGAGCGACCCACGGACCGCGAACGGGGGCCGGGGTCGGCGCCGGCGCTGGCACCCGCGGGACGACGCTGGGTGCTGGTGGCAGCGACGCTGGGCTCGAGCATGGTCTTCCTGGACAACTCCACGGTCAACGTGGCGCTCCCTGCGTTGCAGCGTTCGCTGGGTGCGTCGGTCGTCGACGTGCAGTGGGTCATCAACGCCTACACCCTGTTCCTCGCCTCGCTGCTGCTCATCGGCGGCGCCCTCGGTGACCAGCTCGGCCGGCGCCGCGTGTTCGTTGCCGGAGTGGGCCTGTTCACGCTCGCTTCGGTCGCCTGCGGCTTCGCCGTCAGCACCGACATGCTCATCGCCAGCCGCGCCGCGCAAGGGGTGGGCGGCGCCCTGCTGACGCCGGGCAGCCTGGCCCTCATCAACGGCGCCTACCCGCGCGACCGGCGCGGTCCGGCGATCGGCTTGTGGTCGGGCTTCTCGGCGATCGCCTCGGCCACCGGGCCGGTGCTGGGCGGCTACCTCATCGACACCCTTTCGTGGCGTGGCGTGTTCTTCCTCAACGTGCCGTTGGCGCTGGCGGTGCTGGCCGTCGCCTGGTGGCGTATCCCGGCCACGCCGGGAGAGGCCAGCTCCCGGCGCCTCGATGTGGCGGGCGCCATCACCGCTGTGCTCGGACTGGGTGGCGTCGTGTACGCGCTCATCGAGTCCTCCAATCGCAGCTTCGCGGCGCCGTCGGTGCTGGTGGCGCTCTTCGGTGGGATCGCGGTGCTGGGGCTCTTCCTCGCCCTGGAGCGGCGGGCCCGGCACCCCATGGTGCCGCTGGAGCTGTTCCGGTCGCGCGCCTTCTCCGGCGCGAACGTGCTGACCCTCTTCCTCTATGCCGCGCTGTCCGGCCTGCTCTTCTTCCTGCCGATGAACCTGATCGAGGTGCAGGGCTACTCCGCGACCGCCGCCGGAGCGGCGCTCCTCCCCTTCGTGCTGTCGATGTTCCTGCTTTCGCGCTGGTCGGGCGGGCTGGTGGAACGCGTCGGCGCGCGCCTGCCTCTCGTGGTAGGCCCTCTTCTGGTGGCGGTCAGCTTCCTGCTCTACGCCCGCACGGGCGGTACCGGTCCGTACTGGAGCGCGGTCTTCCCCGCCGTGCTGGTGCAGGGTCTCGGCATGGCCGTGAGCGTGGCGCCGCTCACCACCACGGTGATGGCCTCGGTCAGCGACGCCCGCTCCGCCACGGCCTCGGGCATCAACAACGCGGTTTCGCGCGTGGCGGGGCTGCTGGCGATCGGCGCGTTCGGCGCCCTGATGGTGGGGCTGTTCGGCGCGCGCCTCGACGCCCGACTGCCGGCACTCGAGCTCCCGCCCGCGGCGGTGCAGACGGTGCGCGCCCGCCGCACGGACCTGGCCGCGTTGACGGCGCCCGCCGCGCTCGACGCGCGGCAGTCCCAGGAGCTGCGACAAGCGGTCGATGCCGCCTTCGTTCATGGCTTCCGGATCGTGATGCTGGCCTTCGCGGGGCTGGCGGTGGCCGCGTCCGGGGTCGCGTATCTCACCCTTCGCGAGGACGTCGCATCGGACTAGCGGCCCCCGGTGCGGCGCAGCCCGCTCGCCCGTGACATAATGCCCACGGCCGGGCGGCTTGCGTCCGGGCCCGTGCGGGCGATTAGCTCAGCGGAAGAGCGGCCGCCTTACAAGCGGTAGGTCGGCGGTTCGAACCCGTCATCGCCCACCAAACGACAAGTCACGAGGAGGGGTCGGGGCTTGCTTCGGAGGCGTTGGGTGCGTCCGGGGTGAGCCTCACCGTCCCTCTCCCGGGCCCTGATGTGCGCCTTCGCAGTCTGGTGGTATCCACCTTCGGGATCCCTCTGGGATAGGGGCTACGGCCAGCGCGGTCGGCGGCGTTCGGGCGTGTCCGGCCGTCGGCCGTGTGGGCCCAAGCCGCCCGCGGCGCACGCAGCCGCCGGCTCCGGCCCGGCACGCCTGCCCTCACCGAGGTCAGCTGGCGGTCGTGGCCTCCGGCCCTTCCGTGACGAGGATCAACGGCCGGCTCGAGGGAACGAGCTCGACCGCCGCGGCCAGCGCCCGATCTCGGAGCGCCGCGAGGACGCCGGCCAGGCCGGCGGCGCCCGAGGGCGTGGTCACCGGTCCCCCGGCCGCTTCGAGGACTTGCGGTGCCTCCAAGAGCACGCTCTCGTCGACGCTCAATGCGTGAGCGCCGTGCTCGAGCAGTACGTCCAGCGCCGGTGCGCTCGCCCTCCCGCAGGAGAGCATGGCTGCGCAGGTCTCCAGGTCCCCCGCGATCGGCACGGGCCTCCCGGCATCGAGCGCGGCCCCGACGCAGCGCGCCGTCTCCGGTTCGACGACGATGATGCGGCTCGGTGGCGCCAGCCAGCTCCCGAGCGCCTCGGCCATGGCGGCAGCCAGCCCGCCCACGCCCGCCTGGACGAACAGATGGGTGGGGTGCCGCCAGCCGGCGGCATCGACCGAACGAAGGACCTCGGCGGCCATCACGCCGTACCCCGCCATCACGTCGCGCACGACGGGATCGGCCGACGCATCGGTGGTGTCGGGCACCAGCAGGCCGGCGCCCCCGCGGGCCGCCTCCGCCGCAGCGGAAACGGCGTCGTCGTAGGTGCCCGCAACCCAGACGATCTCGGCGCCCTGCGCCTCGATGCGCTCGGCGCGGGTCGGGGGCACACCGGCGTGCAGGAAGACCCTCGCGGCCGTGCCGGCGAGCTGCGCGGCCAGCGCGACGGCCAGGCCATGGTTGCCGTCGCTGGCGCAGAGCAGGGAGGGAAGGGGCGTCCGGTCTCCACCAACGACCGCATCGACGGGCTCGCCGACGGCGCGCGCGAGCGCTCGCAGGCCGGCGTAGGTGCCCCCGAGCGACTTGAAGCTACCCAGGGCGCGCCCGCTCTCGTCCTTGGCCAACACCTGCGCGACGCCCAACCCCGACGCCAGGCGCGGGAGATCTCGCAGCTGCGTGGGCGCATAGGCGGGGGCCAGGCGCCTGAGCGTGGCCGTGATGTGCGCCGCGCCCGCCGGCAAAGGGCCGACAGGGTTCATGGGCCGATCCTACAGCGCCGCCGCCTCGGCCTGAAGGCCGAGGCGGCGGCGTCGGGCGTGACCTGCGTCAGGGCGTGGAGATGTTGTGGCCGCCCGGCGGAGGGTCGAAGGCCAACAAGCCAGCATCCATGGTGCCAACGCCGAGCTCGAGATCGGGCGCGACCGATGTGGTGCCGGAGAGGTTGCCGGGTGCAGAGAAGCGTATCAGTTTGGTGGCGTCGGGCACCGTCAGCCACAGGTCCCCGCTATGGTCGAAGGCGATGCCTGTCGGCGTCACGGTGGCACCGTACGTCGACGGGATGGTGGTCAGGGTCATGGCGGGCGCAGGCGTCCCGTCCTGCGCGAGCTGAGCGGCGTTGTAACGGAGCACGTTTCCGTTTTCGTGATCGGCGACCCAGAGGTTCCCGCTGGTGTCGAACGCCAGCCCGAAGGGACGGACGAGGCTGGGACTGCTGTCGGCGCCGATCGTAACGTCGGGGACGGCGTTACGGGTTTCCTGTACGTTGTTGGGAGGAGCGGTCAGAAGCGACGGCGGGAACCTCACGATGGTGCTCACGTTCGGGTCCGAGTTCGCCACCCACAGGCCACCGTTCGCGTCGAAGGCGAGGCCGGCGGGCTGGGCGACGGTGTTGCTGACCGTCGTCAGGATGAGGGCCGGCTGGCTGACGTCGGCCCCGGTAGCGAGCTGCGAGGCCGAGTACATGACGATCTGGATCCCGAGGTGGAAAGCCGCCCAAAGGTCGCCCTGGGCGTCGAATGCCAGACCGAACACGCCGCCGAACGCCGACGCGTCGATGGTCTGGATGGGTTGGGGTTCACCGTCGGCCGCCAGCGAGCTGGGAGCGTATTTCTTGATGTAACCGTCGAGGTCCGACACCCACACGTTGCCAGAACCATCGAACGCCGCCGCCTCATGGAAGAACGTGTAGGTGGTGTCCGGCGGCGCGCCCGACAGCGTGACATCCGCACCCGGAAACCCGCCGCCGGCCAGCGTGTCGTTGAGGAACCCCTTCATGATGGGCCTCAGGCCCGACGGATTGGCAGGATCCGCAGGCCGGGCCATCGGCACCCAGACCGCACCCGTACCATCGGCCTTGGCGTAGGTCACGACCGTCGAGCCCGTGCCGCCGGGCGCCAGCGTCACCGTTGTCTTGCTCGCGGTCCCGTCGTAGTGGGCGGGCACGATCGTGCCCCCATCGGACACCGACGCCACGGCGACCGTGTACGTGCCGGCATCGACCTTCAGTGTGGTGGTGCTCGTGACGACCTTGCTGTAGCCTCCGGACCCGGTGATCGTCACCGCGCCGGCGACGCTCCCTGGAAGGCCGTTGATCGTCACGGAGAGGCTCTCGGTCTGGCTCTGGAGCCCGCATGCCGCGAGCAGCCCGGTGATGCCGAGGAAGACGAAGGTAAGGACGGAACGACCGCGCATAAGCGACTCCTTTGGAGAGACTCGAACGAACTCTTTCCCCTCACCCTACGCGCGCAACATCATGGTCGTCTGCGATACCTGTCATGCCAGGACCGCACGCATCTCCGATCGACCGGCCTCGCGCGAAGGGCGGCTCCGGTCATCGAGGTCGCCGACAACGCCGCGCCGGGCATGCCGGACGATGTGGCCGCGTGAAGCTGGGTCGCTCGTTCCTGCGAACGCGCGAGCACGGCCCCGCGCCCTGGGAACGGGGCTCGAGGACCCGCCTCAGATCCCGAGGACGTCGCCGACCGTCCGCACCGGAATCCCCGAGGCATGGATGTGCTCGATGACCGACCGGAAGTCGCCTGTGGCATAGTCGGTGTTCACCGTGTCCGACGCCACGACGTGGTGGAACGTCAAGATGCACCACTGTCTGCCGGCCCGGGCGCGTTCGACGCGATCGATGAGGGCGCGGGGCGGGGCGGCGTCGACCATGCTCCACGCCCGCAGCTTGAGAGGGTTGGGCGGCGTGGTCACCTCGGTGCTGGACTGGATGATGGTGCGGGCGGCACGCCAGTAGCGGCGCACCGTCTGAAGGACGGCGTCGTTGAAGGCGCCGCCCGGGTAGGCGCAGTGGTTGGCTCCGCGAAAACCTTCGCTGCGCAACCACCGTTGCAGGCGCTCGATATCCTCCGTCAGAGCCTCGGGGCCGATCTGGGTCCAGCGCGCGTCGTGCACGGCGAGCCGGTCGCTGTGGCCGGCCACCTCCCAGCCCGAGTGGTCCTCCAAGCTGTGGAGCTGCTCGCGCTTCAGCCGTTGCGGCTTGCCGATGAGCTCGCGGATCACGTATGCGGTCGCCGGGTAACCGAAGGCATCGAGGATGGGACGGGCATGGTCGTAGGCGTCCGCCCAGCCGTCGTCGAACGACAGGCTGACGACCCCGTCGGGCCAGGCAACGGGCTCGGGGTAGGAGGCGACGCCGTTGACATGGAGCGTCGTGTCGCCCCCGACGGGAGCGTCGACGCGGATGCGCAGGACCTCGATGGCCTCGCGTCGGGGAGCGCCGACGGCCGTGGCGTCGCCGAAGCCCAGGTCCATCATCACCCAGCCCTCCCCCGCCTTCAGGTACTGGTTCGAAGGCGACGGGCTGGTCTCCACCGGCCACTTGTAGTAGTTCGCGAAGCCCGCGTCCCCAGCGTAGAGCGTGATGTCCCCGAGCCCGCTGAGGTCGCCCTCGACGCGGAGCCACAGTCGCACGATGCGAGCGCTCAGATCGAGGCGCAGGCCGGTGCGCTCGATCCAGGCCGGCGACCCTCCGCTCGGCTGCGTGAACCACGCACTCTGCGAGCCGAGAACGTAGTCCGCGCGGTCGTCGAGGTTGCTCTCCGAGGCGTTCGCGACGGTCCAGCCGTGACCGGCCTGGAAGAGCGTGATCATCGCGAGGTCGTGCGCACGCGGTGCGTGAGGGGTGCCGGAGGTGCGGTCGATGACGCCGGCGAACTGGCGCATCACTCGCTCCAGATCTGCACGACCGCACGTGCACCGTTGCCGATGACGCTCAGGCGGTCGACGTCGTAGCGTTCGGCGAAACCCGCACCGATGACCTCGCCGGCGCTCGCCGTGGCGTCGCCTCCGTCGGTCCGCACCCGGATCTCACCCCGCTCCACCTGCACCCAGATTCCCGACTTGGTGGGCGCGCGTCGGACCGTCTGCGCCGTGCCGGGGTCGACCGCCAGTTGCGCGTACCCGGTCGCCGCGTTTCTCCCGGCACTCCGCACGCTCCCGGGATCGTCCTCCCGGAACGCGGGCAACGCGCGTCCGTCCGGTCCGTACAGCACCACGGGCTGACCGGGGCCACCCCGAGCGCCTTCGCCCGGGGCCACCGCCGTCCCGGCCGCCCGAGCGGCCCCCGCTCCCAACACCACGCCCAGCAGACCGGCCCCGAGGGATCGCACGAGCTGCCGCCGTCCCTCTCCCCAATCAGGATCGTCCATGTCGGCCATGGTAGCGCGCCGGTTCGAACGTCACTTCCTCCGGCGCCCCGGTCCTCGATCCGGGCACAGCCCGCGCGTCACCGTGCACCGCGGCCACTCAGCCCTCCGCCACCGCCTCGATGGCCGTCAGGAAGGCCTCGACACCCACGGCCAGCGCCCCCTCGTTGATGGCGAAGCGCGGGTGGTGATGCGGGTACGCCACCTCGACGCCGTCGGGCCTGGCGCCGACGAAGAAGAAGGTTCCCGGTCTTGCCGCGAGGTAGGCCGAGAAGTCCTCGCCGCCCATGATGCGCGGCGGCGTCACGACGCGCTCGCTCCCGAACGCGGACTGGAAGGCACCGCGCAGCTTCTCCGTGACGGTCTCGTCGTTCACCAGCGCGCGGTAGCCCTCATGGTAGGCGAAGGCGTAGTCGGCGCCGTGCGCCTCGGTGATGCCCTTGACGACGCGCTCCATCAGGGCCGGCATGCGGGCGCGCAGCTCCGCGTCGAAGCTCCGTACGGTGCCGCCCAACTCGGCGCGCTCGGGGATGACGTTGTCGGCGCTGCCGGCGTGGAAGCGGGTGACCGACACGACCAGCGGCTCGATCGGGTCGACGACGCGCGCCACCAGGTGCTGCAGGTTGGTCACGATCTGCGCGCCGATGGCCACGGGATCGACCGCGGTATCGGGCATGGCGGCATGCCCGCCCTTGCCGATCACCGTGATGTCGAAGGTGTCGGGCGCGGCCATGCCGGGCCCCGCGCGGAGCAGCAGCGCTCCGCTCTCGAACGGCGCCATCAGGTGCAACCCCAGCACCGTATCGACGTCGTCGATCACGCCCGCGTCGACGAGCTGCTGGGCGCCCCCCGGGAACAGCTCCTCGGCGTGCTGGAACAGGAAGCGAAGCTCCCCCTTCACGCGCTCGCGACGCTCGCTCAGGATGCGGGCCACACCCAGCAGGATGGCGGTGTGCCCGTCGTGCCCGCAGGCGTGCATCACGCCGGCACGCTGCGAGGCGAACGGCTCGCCACTCTGCTCGTCGATCGGCAACGCGTCCATGTCGGCCCTCGCTGCCAGGCGTGGTCCGGGCAACCCACCGCGAAGCGTGGCGACCACGCTGGTGGGCGTGGGCCGAACGATCTCGAAGCCGCCGAACCCCTCCAGCGTGCGTTGCACGAAGTCCGCGGTCTCGTGCTCTTCGAAGGAGAGCTCGGGGTGGCTGTGAAGGTGGCGGCGCCAGCCCACCACTTCCTCGGTCACGCTCTCGGCGAGGGCGCGCCAGTCGGTGGATGCGTCGAGGGCGGGTTCCGTCATGACGACCTCCAAGAGGCTGGGCGGTTCCAGGCAGGTCCCCATCGCGTCCGCCCCGCGCTCGGATCAACCTACCATCCGGCTGTACCACGGCATCACCGGCACCGACGGCCTGCCCGTCACGCCCGCCAGCCGGGGCCGACGCTAGAGGCAGCGCACCATGCCCCCGTCGACCAGCACGGAGGATCCGGTCATGTACGAGGCGGCGTCGCTCACCAGGAACGCCGCGACCTTCCCGAACTCGCCGGGGTCGCCCAGCCGGCCGAGCGGGATGGCCTTCACCGACGCCTCGCGCACCGCATCCACCGACGTGCCCTCGCGCTCGGCGCGCGCCTCGTCGAGCTGTACGATGCGCGGCGTCAGCACCCGGCCCGGCGACAGCGTGTTGACGCGGATGCCGTAACCCGCCAGCTCGATGGACAGCGTCTTGACCAGCGCCTGCACCGCCGGGCGCAACACGTTGCTCAGCGTCAGGTTGGGGATCGGCGCCTTCACGCTGGAGCTCGCCAGCGCCAGCACCGCCCCGCCCTGCGAGCGCTCGAGGTGCGGCAGCGCCGCGCGCACGCTGCGCACCACGCTCATCAAGGTGAGATCGACGGCGGCGGCCCATGCGGCATCGTCCAAGGCCTCGAAGGTGCCGGGCTTCGGCCCGCCGGCGTTGGTGACCAAAATGTCCAACCCGCCCAGCGCGCGCGCCGCCTCGCCGACGACCCGCTCGACCTGCGCGGCGTCGCCGACGTCGGCCCGCAGGCCCACAACGGTGCCACCGGTGACCTCTGCCACGTCCCGCGCAGCCTCCTCGGCGCGCGCCGCATCGCGCCCGCACAACGCCACCTTCGCGCCCTCGGCAGCCAGCACCCGCGCCGTTCCCAGCCCCAGCCCCGAGGTGCCGGCCAGCACCAGCGCTTTGCGTCCTTCGAGTCCCAGATCCATATCGTGCCTCCGTGGTTGCGACCGGTCGTTGACGTCACAGTCGGCAATGTCGTGGCTTGAGAGCGGCTCAGAGCTCCCGGTCGAGCGAGCGAAGGGCATCGACCATGACCTTCGCGCCGGCGGCCACGTCGCTCACCGCGGCCCGCTCCTCGGGGTGATGGCTCAGCCCCGCCTCACAGGGTATGAACAGCATCGCGACCGGCGCCACCCGCGCCATCTGCATGGCATCGTGGCCGGCGCCGCTCGACAGTCGCCGGAAATCCAGTCCCCGTCCTCGGCAGGCGGCCTCGAGCGCAACCAGCAGGCGCGGGTCGCTGCGCACCGCCGACGCCGTACTCGTGATCTCCGTCTCCAGCTTCAGCCCCAGCGAGTCGGCGCTTGCGGACGCGCGCCGACGCGTCTCCTCCAGGAACGCCACCACTTCGGTCTCCTCGAGCGAGCGTGCCTCCATCACCATGCGGACCTCGCCAGGAACCACGTTGGCGCCGTTCGGTAAGACATCCAGCCTGCCGATGGTGGCGACAAAGCCGCCATCCGCGCCGCGCTCCCGCGCCCGCTCCCAGACGTCCTCGACCACTGCGGCGGCGCCTACCAGGGCGTCGCGACGGAGCGCCATGGGGGTGGTGCCGGCGTGGCCGGCCTTCCCCCGCAGCGTCAACGCCATGCGGTGGATGGCGACGATGCCCTCCACCACCCCGATCGGAACGCCCTCTTGCTCCAGGATGGGCCCCTGCTCGATGTGCAACTCGAGAAAGGCGGCCACCCGACCGGCCTCGGCGAGCGGCTGGCTGAGCGCCTCCGGGTCGCCTCCCATGCGGGCGAGGGCATCGACGAGCCGCTCGCCCCCGGGCTCTGAAGCAGCCAGCATCGCGGGCGTCAGGGTGCCCACCAGCGCTCGGCTTCCGACGCAGGAGGCGCCGTAGTCGCTCGGTTCCTCGGACAGGAAATCGTAGACGTGCAGCGGATGCTCGAGTTCAACGCCGTTCTCGTGCAGCACCTGCGCGGCCTCCAGCGCGACCACCACACCGGCGACACCATCGAAACGGCCGCCACCGACCACGGTGTCGATGTGCGAGCCGGCGGCCAGAGCCGGCGCATCGGCCCGGCGCCCCGCTCTCTTGCCCACCAGATTTCCACCGGCGTCGATCGATGGCTCCAGCCCGGCGGACCGGTACTCATCGGCCAGCCAGGTGCGCGCCTCGAGATAGAGTTCCGTGAAGGCACGACGGGTGTAGGGTCGATCGGTCTCCGTGAACGCTGCCAGGCGCTCGACGCGGCGGCGGACGCGTGCCTCGTCCACCAGCAGGGTTTCTCGAGCGGCCGTCATAGGGTGCGGTAGCCCATGCTTGCGGCAGTGATGGCGAGTCCGACAGCGGCCTGGGCAGGGTCGATGACCGTGACGCCCAAGGCTTGCTCCAACGGGTCGCGATACTGCGCCATCCCGGCGCACCCCAGTACCAGCACGTCGGCGCCGGTCTCATGCACAAGCCGCTCACCCGTGTCTCGCATGCGTTCTCCCATGGCGCTGGCGTCCGCAAGCTCCGCGACGCCGGCGCCCACCGGGTAGTCGCCTGCCACGCGCTCGGCGATGCCCATAGCGCGATAGTACCGCCAGTGTCTGGGCAGGGAGCTGGCAAGGATGGAGATGACGCCAACCGCGTTGCCCACGCCGAGCGCCGTCAGCATGCCGGAAGCAGCGATGCCCAGCACGGGCTTGCGTGTCGCTTCGCGGGCTCCCTGCAACCCGGGATCGGAGAAGCAGGCGATGACGAACGCATCAGCCCTGCCGTCCGCTGCCGCGACGGCCCGCGCGACCGGCGCGGCAACGACGTCGACGTCGCGCTGGGACTCGATCCCGTGCGGGGTGCCCTGAAGTCCCATGACCTCCACGGAGGCGCCGGTGCCCTCGCGCAGGCCCGCCAGGGCGCCGTCGATGCCGCGCGTGACGTCCATGTTGCTGTTCGGGTTGATGACCAGTACACGCGGCACGCTACACCTCTGGGCGGCGCCCGTCGAGTCGCAGCCCGACGCGCGCCACGATGCCTTCGAACTCCTCGCGGCTGACGTCGTCGAGGGTCATACCGGGCCGTCGAATAACGTCGGTCACAAACACCCCTCTCTTGCGGTAGACGTGCTTACGGAACGCGAGACCGATCTTCGGCTGGAACTCGTAGCGGATCAGTGGAAGGTAGCGGTCGAACGTAGCCGCGGCGCCTGAAACGTCGCCTTCCATGAACTGTCGATAGATGGCCACCAGCACCTCAGGGAAGGCGAAGCCGGTCATGATCCCGACCGCGCCCCGCTGCAGTTCTTCCAGAAAATACTCCCCGCCCAGGCCGCCGAACACGCCGATGCGCCCTTCGGTCAGCTCCATGATGCGGGTGAGCTTCTGAAGCACGGGAGGATCCTCCAGTTTGATGTATGGCGCTAGGCCGTTGTTGACGAGCCGGGCCACCAGCTCAGGCGAGATGCTGATCCCGAAGGACTCGGGGAAGTCGTGGATGATCATGGGAACATCAACGCTTTCCGACACGGCGCGGTAGTGCTCGTATAGCGCCGCATCGGACTGCGGCGCGATGGGCGCCACGAACACGGCGCTCGCCCCCAGGTCCTGGGCGCTCCGGGCCTGCTCGACGGCGCCCGCCGTTCCAAGGGCACGAACCCCGACCCACACCGGAATCCTACCGGCGGCACGCCTCACCACCGTTTCGACGACCGTGCGGCGTTCAGCCTCGGCCAGCTTGTGGGCCTCCCCCATGAACCCCAGGATGGCCACGCCATCGACGCCGGCTCCGAGCTGGAAGTCGATGAGGCGCTCGAGGCTCGCGACATCGAGCTCACCGTCCTCGGTGAATGGCGTTGGCAGGATGGGATTGACTCCATGCAGATCCATGATGGTCCTCCTTCATCGAGCGGGCACCCCGCAGGTCAGTTGATCATCTGCCGCTCGAGCCGTGACAGCACACGCACGACCGGCCATAACAGGATGAAATAGATCAACGCCGCCGCCATCAGGGGAGTGGGGTTGTACACCAGTCCCTGGGCGATCCTGGCCGACCGGAGCAGCTCCGGGAAGGCCACTACCGAAGCGATGGACGTCGCCTTGATCAGCTCGAGCGTATTCGTAGCCAACGGTGGGATCACGTTCCGTACAGCCTGTGGCAGCACGACGAAGGCCAGCGTCTGCGGCATCGTCAGCCCCGTAGATCGCGCCGCTTCCCACTGACCCTTTGGAATGGACTCGATTCCCGCCCGGAAGATCTCCCCGTAGTAGGCCGAACCGTTGAGGAACAGCGCCAACGACGCCGCGAAGAAGGCTGGGAGGTTGACGCCCAGGAACGGCAGGCCGAAATAGATGAGGATGACCAGCACGAGGGGCGGGAACGAGCGCAACAGATCGACAAAGAAGATCAACAGGGCGTTGAGCCAGCGCACGTGGAAGCTGTACAGCGTCGCCACGAAGAGTCCGATCGCGATGCCAAGAGGCACCACCACGACAACGAGCTGAAGCGTGAGCAGAAGGCCCTTGAGCAACAGGGGCAGCATCGTCAAGAAGATCGGGACGTTGAAGAAGTTCTGGATGATCGCCTGCATCGGTGTCTCCCCTTCAGCGCCTGCGCCCGAAGCGCGCTTCGATCCAGCGACTGCCGCGCACCAGCGGGGCGAAGATCACCAGGTAGAGGATGGCGCCCAGCATGAGCGGGGAAGGGTTGGCGGCCTGTGACTGCGCGCTGGACGCACGATTGATGATCTCCTGAACGGCGATCACCGACGCCAGCGAGGTGCCCTTGGTGATGGCGATGGTCCGGTTGGTAAGGGGGGGAATTGCCAGTTGTACCGCTTGCGGCAGCACCACGTTCCACAATGTCTGAAAGAACGTCAACCCGGTGGAGCGAGCGGCCTCCCATTGACCGCGCGCGACCGACGTGATGCCCGCCCAGATAATCTCCTCCGCGAACGACATCAACACCAGGGTGAGGCTGAGAGTAGCTGCTGCGAACGAGCTCAGACTGACGCCTACGTAGGGAAGGGCAAAATACACGAACACCATGATCACGAGCGGAGGGACCGCTCGAAAGGCGTCCACCACGAATACCATAAGGAAATTGAGCGGCTTGAAGCGGAAGGATCGCAGCACGGCGAGGACGAGCCCTCCGGCGACGCCGAGAAGGACCACAAGAACCGCCATCTCGACGGTGACGAGGAATCCTCCGAGCATGTCAGGCAGATAGCGCCTGATGACGTCCAGGTTGAAGTAGTAGTACAGGATCTGCCGCATGCCCGCCTCAGTGCAACAGGCGCCGCAGGAACTCCCGCGTGCGCTCGTGTTGCGGTGCTCCCATGACCTGCTCGGGCGGCCCCTGTTCCACGATCATTCCCTGGTTCATGAAGATCACGCGATCGGCGGCCTCTCGCGCGAAGCCCATCTCGTGGCTGACGACGACCATCGTGAGCCCCTCCTCGCGCAGGTGGCGCATGACCTCCAGAACCTCGCCGACGAGCTCGGGATCGAGCGCCGACGTCGGCTCGTCGAAGAGAATCAGCTTGGGCTGCATGGCCAGCGCCCGCGCGATCCCGACCCGCTGCTGCTGGCCTCCCGAGAGCTGCTCCGGGTGCGCGCGCAGCTTGTCACCCAGGCCCACTTGATCGAGGGCGGCGCGACCGCGTTCCTCGGCCTCGCGCCGAGGAATCTTCAGGACCTTGCGAAGAGCCAGCGTGACGTTGCCGAGGGCACTCATATGCGGGTAGAGGTTGAAGCTCTGGAACACCATCCCGATGTCCCGACGTACCTTGTTGAGATCCGTCCTCGGGGAGGTCAAGTCGACGCCGTCGACGAGGATACTGCTGCCAGAGGCGGGTTCCTCCAGCCGGTTCAGGCAGCGAAGGAAGGTACTCTTCCCCGAGCCCGAGGGGCCGATTATGGTGATAGCCTCGCGGGGTTCGACCTCCAGGTCGATGCCCTTGAGCACCTCCAGGTCGCCGAACGACTTGTGCAGGTTGTGGACTTCAAGAATGGGGCGGTTCAGAAGGGCGTCCTTTCGATGCGCCGCCCGCTGCCGGCCTCCGCCGGCAGCGGGCGGGACGATGTCGTCGTACGACGAGCGTCAAGGCATGCAGGGAGCGTGGTAATCCGCGCTGTAGCCCTTGAAGCCGGGCATGCCGTAGCCGGCCCAAACCTTGCTGGTAGCCGTGTCCGGGCCGGGAGCCTGGCCGAACCACTTCTCGTAGATCTGGGCCAGCGTCCCGTCGAGCTTCATGCCTTCGACGATGCACTCCACCTTGTTCCGGAAGGCGACATCGTCGTTCCTGAACACGTAGCCGAAGCTGCGACCTGTATACACGACGTGGCCGACCTCGATGAGCGGGTTCTGAGTAGCCGCGTACTGGGAGGCCGGGAGATCGGCGATGTTGGCTACCGCCCGGCCAGTGAGCACCGCCTGAACGGCATCGGCATTCTTGTCGTAGCGCTGGATCGTGAAGCCGTACTTGGAGGCGTTGTCGGTGGCCCAGGTGTCGGACACGCTACCGTTGTTCACGGCCACCGCCTTGCCCTTGAGCGTGCTGAGATCGCTGAGATCGGCGCCCTTCTTGACCACGAAGCCGAGGCCGGTGTCCATGTAACCCTCGGTGAACAGCATCTGCTGGGCCCGCTCCTGCGTGATGTTTGTGGGAGCGATGATGAACTCGTAGCGCTTCGCGAACAGCCCCGCGAAGATCGCGGAGAAGTTGACATCCTCGATTTTCAGGCCGGGGCGACCCAATCGCTTCGCGATCTCGTTGCCGACGTCGACTTCGAAGCCGACGGTCTGGCCTGAGGCGTTCGTCATGGCGAACGGTGCGAAGCCCACATCGGCCGCGACCGTCAGTGGCTGGTTCGAAGGATGGTCGCTCGACTGCGCCAGCGCCGCCGGGACGCACAGTAGCGCCACCAGTGCGACCGGGACGAGGGCCCGACGGGCCCCAGGGGTCTTGCGGGTGAGTACGTTCATCGGTCTTCCTCCTTCAACGCTTCGTTGCTTCCGATCGAAAACCAGTGCAGGTCCAACCGGCTGTGATGCGGCTTCGCGCGCCCCCGTGAGGCCCTTCTAGGACCGCGTGACCGGCCGAACGTACGTGCCGCTACCGGCTTCAGCTAGGACCTCCTCTCCATCGAAGACCGGCGTCCCGCGAACGACCGTTCGTACGACCCTTCCTTGCACCTTCGAGCCGTCATAGGGACTCCACTTCGCCACAGACGCGCTGCGACTGGCATCGACCGTCCAGGTCTGGGAGGGGTCCAGCACCGTGAGGTCCGCGTCGGCTCCAACGGCAATGGCCCCCTTACGAGGGGCGAGCCCGTAGCGTCGGGCCGAACCGCCGCTGATTACCTCAGCGAACGCGACCACGTCCATGCCGCGCTCGGCTACGGCTGCGCTGTAGAGCATGGGGAAGAGCGCGTCGACGCCCGGTAGCCCGGAAGCGTTGTCGAAGATATTGCGCTTGTTCTTGAACTCCAGCGTCCACGGGGCATGGTCCGACGTCACGAACGCCACCTCGCCACCGAGCAGGCGCCGCCAGAGATCCTGCCGTGAAGCCTCGTCGCGCAACGGAGGGTTGCATTTGGCCAACGCTCGCTTGTCGACCAGCGCCTGCTCGGTCAGCAACAGGTACTGCAGACAGGTCTCCGCGGTCACGTCCACGCCCTGGGACCGGTACCAGCGAACAGCCTCGTAACCCTGAGGGGCTGTGAGGTGGACGATGTGCAGCGCCACGGGATGGGAACGGGCAAGTTCGAGGAGCTTCAACACCGCCGTCGTCTCCGATTCCAGGGGGCGGCTCCAACAATGGGCCTCGGGATGCTCCTCCCCCCGCGGCCGCAGGCGCTCGATCAGAGGATCGATGAGATTGCCGTTCTCGGCGTGGAAGAGCGCCACCAGACCGACCTTCTGAAGCTCTTCGAATGCCCGAACCAGTTCGGAATCCGGGATTTCGGGGAATCGGTCGGGATCGGTCTCATACGTGCTGAGCTTGAACCCGCATACTCCGCCCTGAGCCAGCTCGACGATGTGCTTCCAGCCGTCGTATTTCGCGATGGTACCGAACAGCGCCACGTCCACCACCGCCTCGGCTTCGACGCGACGGACCTTGGCCGCCAGGCGTTCGGCGGTCGTAATGGCCTGGGGCCGGTCGTACGGCATGTCGACCACGGTGGTGATCCCGCCCATCGCGGCCGCCCGCGTGAGCCGCTCGATCCCCTCCTGGTCCTGGGAGCTGCTATACGCATGTACGTGCGGGTCGATGCCTCCCGGGAAGATCAGACACTCCCGGTGGTCGATGGTCTGGACACCACGCGGAAGCTCCTCGCGTCGGTAGATGCCCGCGATACGGTCTCCGCGGACCAGGACCCCCCCTTCACGGAGGACGACGGTTGGCAGGACGATATCGCCGACATAGAGAGTCTCAGACTGCAAGATCCATCTCCGTTCCCAGAATCGAAGGCATCTGCTTCGTCGCCTCCAGCGTGGCTCGGATGAGGAAGGCCTCCCGGCCCTCCACCCGGAAGATCGGAGCGATGATGCTCAGGGCGCCTTCGAGCTTGCCGCTGTCATTGAGGACGGGCACCCCGACCGCCCACACCCCCTGGTCGACCTCTTCTCGGCTGACGGCGTAACCCTGCTGCCGGATCCGTGGCAGATCGGCCATGAGGCGCACCCGGCCCTCAGGGCCAAGTACGGTGTCGCGCTCGAAGAGGGCCTCGACACAGTGGTCCGGCAAGTACGGGAGCATGACCTTGGTCGAAGCCCCCCGCAACATCGGCTTGGCGACGCCCTTGGAGAAGGTGTAGCGCAGTGGCTGATCGCTCTCCACGGTGTCGATGCACACAGCCTCATGCTCCAGCGGCACGAGCAACGCCACCGTCTCCCCCGTGATCCGGGCGAGCTCACCCATGACGGCACGGTAGGGCGACCAGCTGTCGACGGACTGGCGGAAGCTCGTCTCGAGTTGGACACAGCGTGGACCCAACCCCAGCGCGCCCCCTGGCAGTACCCACACGAGTCCCGCGTCCTTCAGCGCAGCGACGTACCGATAGGCCGTGCTGACCGGCACCCCGAAGTGCTCTGCCATGCGGGGCACCGACGTAGGGCCCTCACCTGCGAGGTGCAACAAGTAGGCGATCGCACGTTGGACCGTGAGGAGCTGCTGTGAGCCCACCAGTTCACCTCCCGCCTTCCGGGCGCCTGGCGCCGGATGGAAAACCACCTCCCAGACAACTTGGGAGTCGCTCTTGGTTGCTCTTGAACGAGTCTAGCGGGGTAACGGGAGCGCAACAAGGACGCTCTCTCACATATCAAGACGCTTCGTTGTGACGTTCTTCCTCGTGACGTTCTTCCTCGACCGTGGCCTTCACCTCGGGTGCAGCAGGCCGTTCCAGCCACAGCAGGTCGGTGGTGCGCACGTACCAGCCACTGTCGTGCATGCGGCCGATGAGACGCATATCCGTGGTGCGCACGCGCCGCTCCGCCACGTCGTAGTAGGCATCGTCAAGGTGCATGGCGACGACGTGGCCCACGATCACGTTGCGACCCTCGCCCAGACCTATGCTCATCATCTCGGTGCACTCGAGACTGGCCGGAGCAGCTGCAAGCCGCGGAACCCCGATGCTCGCAGATGGCGCAGTCTCGAGCCCGGCGAGCGCCACCTCGTCGGCCTCCGGAGGAAAGGACACCGAACAGGCGTTCATGGCCTCAGCGAGCTCCTCGGATACCAGATTGACCACGAACTCGCGGGTAGCACGGATGTTCGCAGCGGTGTCCTTGAGCCCGCCACCCTTCCGCTGCTCGATGCCGAGCACCACGAGCGGCGGGTCGTGACCCATCACATTGAAGAAGCTGAACGGTGCGGCGTTGAGTCTGCCTCGCGCGTCCACCGTGCTGACGAACGCGATCGGTCGTGGAACCACCGTGTCGACGAGCAAGCGGTAGCACTCCCGCGCCGACATGCCCGAGAAGTCGAAGTGCATGCTGCAACCTTACGACGCCCGGTCAACGCTCTTGCCCGCCCACACGCCCCGGTCGAGCCATGCCCGCCACCTTCAGGTCACGGGCGCGCGCGCGTCGTCGTAGGCGCGATAGGCACCCGACTCGACGATCGCCACCAGGCGCTCAACGGCGTCCCACACATCGACGAAGCGGGTGTAGAGCGGCGCGAGACCGAAGCGGATGGTGTCGGGCTCACGGAAGTCGGGCACCACGCCGGCGTCGATCAGGGCGCTGTTGATGCGGTAGCCGTCGGGGTGGCGCAGGCTGACGTGCGAGCCGCGCCGGTCCGGGTCGCGCGGGGTCCCCAGCGTGAACCCGAGCGGCGCCAGCCGCGCATCGAACAGCTCTACCAGCAGGCCCGTCAACGCCACGGACTTGGCGCGCACCGCCTCCAGCCCCGCCTCCTCGAGCGGCTCCAGGCCCGCCTCGATCGCCAGCATCGATAGCACCGGCGGCGTGCCCACCAGGAAGCGGCCGACGCCTTCGGCGGGCTCGTACGCGAGGTCGAAGCCGAACGGCGCCCGGCGCCCGAACCAGCCCTCGACGGGCGAACGCAGGCGTTCGTGCAGATCGCGCCGGACGTACAGGAAGGCAGGCGCGCCGGGCCCGCCGTTCAGGTACTTGTAGGTGCACCCCACCGCCAGCTCCGCGCCCCAGGCGTCGAGCTCGATCGGCACGACGCCCACCGAATGGCTCAGGTCCCAGAGCACCCACGCGCCGACGGCGCGCGCCCGCGCTGCCACGGCCTCGGCGTCGTACAGGTAACCGCTCTTGAAACTCACGTGCGACAGCACCACCAGCGCGGTCGCCTCGTCGATGGCGGCCGTCAGCGCCTCCACGTCCGGGGCCAGACCGTCCGCGCCGGCCGGCACGACCTGCAGGCGGGCGCGCTCGTGGGCGCCGCGCACGTTGCTCTGCAGGGTGTAGAGGTCCGACGGGAAGTTCGTCGCGTCGGACACCAGCTTGGGCCGCTCCGGCCGGGCGGCCAGCACGGCACCCGCCAGCTTGAACAGGTTGACGGTGGTGCTGTCGCTCACCACCACCTGGCCGGGCGCGGCGCCGATCAGCGGCGCCAGACGCTCGCCGATGCGGCGCGGCGCGTCGACCCACCCGCGCCCCCAGCTCGCGATGAGGTGCCGGCCCCAGTCCTCCTGCACCGCGGCCGCCAGGCGCTCCCGCGTGCGCCTCGGGAGGCGGCCGAGAGAGTTGCCGTCCAGGTAGATGCGGGGGGCGTCGTCGAGGACGAAGGCCTCGCGGTGCGCTGCGAGCGCGTCCCGGCGATCGAGCTGCTCGGCGCGGGCACGTGGGGGGGCGCCGTCGCCCGGCGGGCCGCGGCGTCTCGGTTCGGCGTCCATGTCCGCCATCGTACGCGTGGCGGGCGGCCCGCCTTCGGGGGTCTCGGGGAGCGGCGCGACCCGCGCATCCCATGCATCCCACCTGCACATCTCGTCAACACGGCGGCCGTAGCATCGGGGTGGAGTTCGCCCGCAGCGGTCGGGCGCCGACTATGACCAAGACGGTCCTCATCGTCGACGACAAGCTCAGCCTCACGCGCCTGCTGCAGGAGTACCTCGGCAAGCAGGGCTACCGGACCGTGGTGGCCGACAACGGCCGCAACGCCCTCTTCACGGCCCGCCACGCCAAGCCCGACATCATCCTGCTCGACGTGATGATGCCGGAGATGGACGGGCTCGAGTTCATCCGGATCTACCGCCGCGAGTCCGACACGCCGATCATCCTCCTCACGGCGCGGGTCGAGGAGGCCGACAAGGTCGCCGGCCTGGAGCTCGGCGCGGACGACTACGTCACCAAGCCGTTCGGCATGGCGGAGCTCAACGCGCGCGTGCGCGCCGTGCTGAGGCGCTACGATCAGCGCGAGCGCGACGACGAGCGCCTCCGCGTGGGCCAGGTCGAGCTCGACCGCGGCCGCCACACCGTGCGCGTCGACGGGCAGTTCATCGACCTGACGCCCTCGGAGTTCGATCTCCTCGCCACCATGATGGCGGCGCCGGGCAGGGTGTTCAGCCGCACCGACCTGATCGAGCGCCTGCCGGGCGAGAGCCCGGAACGGGTGGAGCGCACCATCGACGCCCACGTCCGCAACCTGCGCAAGAAGCTGGAGCGCGACCCCCGCCATCCGCGGTACGTGGAGACCGTGTTCGGCGTCGGCTACCGCTTCAGGCCCGAGGCCTAGCGGGTGCGGTCGATCCGCACCAAGCTGACGCTCATCATCGTCGCCACCAGCGTGCTGGCCGTCGCGCTGGTCGGGGTCAGCGCGCGCTGGATCACGCACCGCCAGTTCAACACCTTCCGGCTCGAGCAGACCCGCAGCGCCTTCATCGACGCGGCCACCGCCTACTATCAGGATCACGGGAGCTGGGCGGGCGCGGAGACGGCGCTGCAGCGCGAGATCTACCGCATCCTGGGCGTGCCCGGCAGCGACCACGCGCGCCCCGACGGCGCGCCGTCCGACAGCAACCCGCTGGCGCCCGCCACACCGGCTCCCGGCGCACCCGCTCCCGGCGCACCCGCACCCGGCGCACCGGCTCCGGGCCCCACCGGCAACGCCGATCCCCGAGGGCCGTTGCGCGTGACCCCGGCGAGCGCGTCGACGAGCTCCCTCCCCGCGACGGCCGTCCGCGCCGACGCCGCGCCCGCCTTCGGCACCGACGGCGCGCCCAACGACCGCTTCGAGCGGCGCAACCCGTTCGCGCTGGCCGATACGCAGGGGGTGACCGTCATCGGCAACCACCGCTGGCACCTGGGCACGACCATCCCGGGCCGGGTCCTCGCCCGCGGCACCCCGCTGACGCTCGACGGGAAGCGCATCGGCACGGTCACCTACGACGCGCCTCCGGAGCTGCGGACGCTGGAGCGCATCTACCTGCGCCGCACCGGCCAGGCGATCTTCTACGCGGCCATCGCCGCCGCAGCGCTCGCCCTGCTGATCGGCGTCCTCGCCACGCGGCTGCTGACCCGCCCCATCAGCGACCTCACGGGCGCCATCCGCAAGATGCGGGGCGGCGCGCTCGAGCAGTCGGTGACGATCCGCTCGCACGATGAGCTCGGCGAGATGGCGCGGGCGTTCAACGACATGAGCGCCGACGTCGCGCGGGGCCAGCGCCTGCGCGAGCAGATGACGGCCGACATCGCCCACGACCTTCGCACCCCGCTCTCGGTGTTGACGGGCTACCTGGAGGGCATCCGCGAGGGTGTGCTCGACGCCGACGCCGGCACCATCGACACCATGTACGGCGAAGCCCTGCAGCTCCAGAACCTGGTGGAGGACCTCCGCACCCTGTCGATGGCGGACGCCGGCCAGCTACGCCTGCAACGCGAGACGGTGAGCGGCGCCGACCTGCTGCAGGGCGCGCGCCAGGCCTTCCTGCCGCTCGCCGAGCAGGCGGGGGTCACCCTCGAGGTGGCGATCGAGGAGCCGCCGCCGCGCCTCCATGTCGACCCCAGTCGCGTGCGCCAGGTCCTCGCCAATCTCATCGGCAACGCCCTGCAGCACACCTCTCCCGGCGGCCACGTGCGCCTCGGTGCCCGGCTGGAAGGCGCGACGGCCGTGCTGAGCGTCGCGGACGACGGCGCGGGCATCCCCGCCGACGCCCTGCCGCACATCTTCGAGCGCTTCTACCGCGTGGACGCCTCCCGCTCGGAGGGGGGCTCCGGCTCCGGCCTGGGTCTGCCCATCGCGCGCTCGCTGGTGGAAGCGCACGGCGGCGCCATCGCCGCAGAGAGCGAGCCGGGCAGGGGCAGCACCATCACCGTGCGCCTGCCCGCCGCGCCCGCCACGCCTTCCTAGGTTCCCGTCGCGGCGCGCGGCCGGCGCCCGAGCGGTCCGCTCAGCGGATGACGCGACGCTGCATGCGCCACACCGCGAACGCTCCGAGCACCGTGCCCACCACCAGCAGGTAGGCCACGTCGTACCCGAGGCCCTGCCACTGACCGTTGACGATGCCGCGCACCAGCCGCACCGCCCGGTACAGCGGCGTCGCCTGCGCCACCCAGACCAGCGCGGCAGGGAAACGATCCTGCACCGGGAAGAAGATGCCCGAGAAGAGGAACGACGGCGTGATGAACAGCGTGAAGAAGTACGAGAAGACGTCGATGATGTGGATCACCGAGGTGAAGGCCAGCCCGATGGCGCTGAAGCAGTAGCCCACCAGCGCGATCGCGGGCAGGGCCAGCAGCAGCCGCCAGCTCAGCGGCGTGTCGAAGAACAGCGTGATGAGCAGGAAGATCCCGCCGTAGATGAGCGAGCGGGTCACCGCCCACCACCACTCCCCCACCGCCACGTCCTCCATGTTGACGCGGGTGGTGACCATGGCGTCGTAGAGCTTCCCGAAGTGCAGCTTCACGAACACGTTGTAGGTGGTCTCGAAGGCGGCGCCGTTCATGGCCGAGGCGGCCACCAGGCCCGGCGCGATGTAGGTGAGGTAGTCCTGGCCGAACTGCCCGCCGCTGCTCACGTAGTACCCGAGACCGACGCCGAGCCCCAACAGGTAGAACAGCGGCTCGAAGAAGTTGGGCAGCAAGCCGTAGTACCAGCGGTCGCGGTACACCCACAGGTTGCGCTGCCACACGCGCGCCGCGCTCCGGAGGTCGATCAGCCGGCTCGGTCTCATCCCCTCACTCCCTCAGCGCCCGTCCGGTGAGCTTGAGGAACAGGTCCTCGAGGTTGGCGGGCCGCACGAAGGCGCGCTCGAGCCGCCACCCCTGGTCGCGCAGGCTCGCCAGCGCCGCGTCCGCGTCGCCGACGAACACGCTCACCCGGTCGCCGCTGCGCACCGCCTCGAGCCCGAGCCGCGCGGCGGCCTGTTCGAGAGACTGCCCCTCGCCCACCTCGGCGCGCGCCTCGACGACGAGCGGCGGCAGATGGTCGCGGATCAGCGCCTGCGGCGCACCCTCCGCGATGAGGGTGCCGTGGTCCATGATCACCAGCCGGTCGCACAGCCGCTCGGCCTCGTCCATGTAGTGGGTGCTCATCATCAGCGTCTTGCCCTGCGAGCGCAGCTCCTCCAGCTTGTTCCAGAGGTTGAGCCGCACCTGCGGATCGAGGCCGGTGGTCGGCTCGTCGAGCACCACGATCTCGGGGTCGTTCATCAGCCCTCGCGCCAGCGTCAGCCGGCGCTTCATGCCTCCCGAGAGCTCGTCGACCATCACGCTCCGCTTCTCGACCAGATCGGCGAAGGCGAGCAACTCCTCGGCGCGCCTGCGCGCAGGCGCACCGCTGATGCCGTTGAAACGGGCGTAGATCAGCAGGTTGTCGATGACGCGGAGCTCGGTATCGAGGTTGTCCATCTGCGGCACCACGCCCAGGCGCTGCTTGATGCTGCGGGCGCGCTCGCCCGCGGGCATCCCCAGCACGCGCAGGGTCCCGGAGGTGGCGGGCGTGACCTGGTAGACCATCCGCATCAGGGTGGACTTGCCGGCGCCGTTGGGACCCAGCATGCCGAAGAACTCGCCGCGGCGGACCTCGAAGCTCACGCCCTCCACGGCGCCGACGTCGCCGTAGCGCTTGACCAGTGAATCGACCTCGACGACGACCTCGCTCTGGTGCATGCTCCTCCAGCCGCGAACGCGGCGCGACCGCCATTGTAACGACGCCGCCTGGGCCCGGGGCCCGCGCGCAGCGCAGCTCGAGGCGAACGGCGTCACGGTTGACACCGTGAGGGGCCTGGTCCATGCTGGTGCCACCTACACGACCGGGAACGCGCACGACGCCTCGATCTGCACCTTGCAAGCGCGTACGAGGAGAAGCGCACCTGTGCCGGAGTTCCGCATCGAACTGCTGGGCCACCTACGAATCCTGTGGGGCGGCGAGCCCGTCGCCACCCTGTCGTCGGCACGCCGACGCGCGCTCCTCGCCTACCTCGCGCTGCACTATCGCGACAGCATCGACCGGAAGCAGCTCGCCTACCTGTTCTGGCCGGACTCCGAGGACGGCCAGGCCCGCACCAACCTCCGGCGTGAGCTGCACCACCTGCGCAGCGAGCTGCCGTGCGCCGACGACGTCATCGACCTCGGCGCCGAAGCTCTGCGCTGGAAGGTCGGTGACCCCTCCCTGGTCGACGTCGCGGGCTTCGAGGCCGCGCTGGCAGACGCGGCCGAGGCCCGGGAGCACAAGGCGCGCCGCGCCGAGCGCTCGGCGCTCGCCCGAGCCGTCGAGCTGTACCGCGGCGACCTCCTGCCCGCCCTCTACGACGATTGGGTGGAAGGCGACCGCGAGCGCCTGCGCGCCGGGGCGCTCGCCGCTCTCAAACGCCTGGTCGAGCTCTGCGAAGCGGCGGGCGCCACCGACAGCGCGCTGGACTACGCAGAACGCCGCATCCGCATCGATCCCCTCGACGAGGCCACCTACCGCGTTCTCATGCGCCTGCATCAGCGCGCCGGGAATCGGGCCGCCGCCATCAACGCCTTCCACCGCTGCGCAGGCGTGCTGCAGAGAGAGCTGGACCTGGACCCCAGCCAGGCGACGCGCGAAGCCTACGAGACCCTGCTCGAGGCGGAAGGTGGGCCCACCCCGGTCGAAGCTCCCATGGAGACCCGCGGGGCCGCGCCTCTGGTCGGGCGCGGGGAAGCGCTGAGCAGCCTGGCCGACGCCTGGCGCGACGTGCGGGTGCACGGTCCCAGCGCGGCCATCGTCTACGGCGAGGCGGGCATGGGCAAGACCCGCCTCGTGGAGGAGTTCGTGCGCGTCTGCCTGCAGCAGGGAGCGTCGGTCGTGCGGGCGCGGGCGTACGCCACCGAGGGGCGGTTCAGCTACGGCCTCGCCGTCGCGTGGCTGCGCAACGCGGTAGTGGCCGAGCGGCTGGCGGAGCTGCCGCCGGCATGGCGCGCGGAGGTCGCGCGCCTGGCCCCCGAGCTCGACACCGGCGCCCCTGCGCGTTCGGATCCCGACGAAACCGTACCCGCGTCCTGGCAACGGCGCCGCCTTCTGGAGGCCGTTGCGCGGGCCGTGCTGGCCGCCCCGCCGCCCGTCCTCGTCGTGGCGGACGACCTGCAGTGGGCCGACGCCGATTCGCTCGACGCCCTCCACCTGCTCACGCACCTCGACGAGAGCGCCGCGCTGCTGGTGGTGGCGACGGCCCGCACCGAGGAGCTGCCCGGCAACGCGCCGTTGGAGCACCTTCTGGTGGCGCTTCGCGCCGAGGGACGCCTCCGTGACATCGAGCTCGGGACCCTCAGCCCCCAGGACACCGCCCACCTGGCACGCCAGGTGGCGGGCGCCCCGGTCGAAGGCGCCGCGCTGGCGCACCTCCAGCGCGTGAGCGAAGGGGTGCCCCTGTTCGTCGTGGAGTCCGTGCGCGCGGACATCGCCGCGGCGGCGCTGTCGGGGGGCGGACCCCTGCTGCAAGAACTCCCGCCACGGGTGCGGGCGGTGCTGGCGGCCCGCCTGAACCAGCTCAGCCCGGATGCCCGCGAGCTCGCAGAGCTGGCCGCGACCCTCGGGCGGGCGTTCCGCTTCGAGACCTTGCGGCACGCCTCCGACCTCCTCGAAGAGACGCTGGTCCGCTCGCTGGACGAGCTGTGGCGGCGGCGCATCGTGTTGGAGCAGGCGGCGGGCATGTACGACTTCAGCCACGATGTGCTGCGAGACGCCGCCTACGGGAGCATCGAGCCGGCGCGCCGCCGGCTCTTCCACCGCCGCGTGGCCCGGGCTCTGGAAAGCGTCCACGCCGGCGATACCGGCCCGGTAGGCGGGCGCCTGGCCCAGCACTACGAGCAGGGCGGCGAGATCGGACGGGCGGTGGACGCCTACCGAAACGCCGCCCAGGAGGCGGTGACGGTGTTCTCGCACGAGGACGCCGTGAAGCTGCTGGACCGGGCGCTGTCCCTCCTCGAGCACCTGCCCGCCTCGGAGGAGCGCGAGCGACGCGAACTCGAGCTCCAGCTCGCCAGGATCATCCCCGCCCGCTCGCTGGGCGGCTACACCGCGCCCACCCTGGCCCGGGCGGCCGAGCGCGCCGCCGACATCGCCGACCGCCACCACGACAACGGCGCGCTCTACCACGCCCTGCGCAGCCTGCAGACCACGCGTTTCGTCAGCGGGCACCTGGCGCGGGCGCTCGAGCTCTCCGAGCGCCTGCAGGCGCTCGCCCACCACGTGCCCGAGCGGCAGGCGGAGGGCGATCACGCCATGGCGGGCTCGCTCCTGACGGTGGGCGACCTGAGCGGCGCGCTGGAGCACTTCGGCAGGGCCGAGCGCGGCTACGACCCCGTCACCGATCGAGCTGCCATCTCTGTGTTCGGCGCCGACCAGGCGGTGTTCACGGCCGCCTGGCAGGCGCACGCCCAGTGGCTGGCGGGGTTGTGCGACAGGGCGCGCGTCTCGAGCGAGCGCGCCGTGCAGCTCGCGGACGAGCTCGCTCACCCGTACAGCCAGGCGCTCGCACACGCCTACGCCGCCGTGTTCCACCACATGCGTCGCGACCCGCGCACCTGCCTCGTGCACGCCGCCGCCGTCCGGGACATCTGTGAGAAGCACGGCTTCGCCTACTACGTCCACTGGGGCCGGCTCCTGGCCTCCTGGGCCGAGCCCGGCGAGGTCGAGGAGACGCGCCTGACGCAGATGCGCGAGGCCATCGACGGGCTCGAGCGGGAAGGCGCCGCGGTCCGGCGTCCGTTCTACCTCAGCGTGCTGGCCATCGCGCTGGCGCGAGCCGGACGCGTCCAAGACGCGCGTTCCGCCCTCGCCGAGGCCCACGCCCGCGCCGAAGCCACACAGGAGCGCTGGTGGACTCCGGAGATCGCGCGCCTCCAGGGCCTGCTCGCCTCCTCGGCCGAGGAGCGCATGGCCTGCCTGCAGACCGCCGTGCACCTCGCCTCGGAGCTCCGCGCCCCGCCCCTGGCGGCACGGAGCGCCGTGAGCCTGGCGCTGTCGTTCCGTTCACGCGCCCGCCTGCACGACGCGCGCGCTGTCCTCGCGAAGGTCCTCGACGGCACGGCGCCTCGCGCCGGCGACCGCGACCGGCGAAGGGCGGAGCGCACGCTCGCATGGCTATCGGCCTAGCGCCGCCACCCGGTCCCTGCTGAGGGGGCACGAACGCTCAGCGAACGCTTCGGCGCCTACCTTCATGACACGCGGGAAGGACCGTATCGCGCATATCGGCACCACACCTTCTGGTGCCGAGGAGGAGAGAGAGCATGCAGGAACGACCCGGAGTCCCCTCGAATCGACCCCCCTACCCCGCATCTACCCTGCCCGACGCCTTCGTCGAGGCGCTGCGGGCCGCCCTGCGCGGGGACCTCCTCGTCCCCGGCGACGACGCCTACGAGCAAGCGCGCCCCGTGTACAACGCCATGATCCAGCGCTACCCCGGGGCCATCGCCCGCGTGGCGGACGCCACCGACGTCATGGCCTGCGTCGACGCTGCGCGCGACGCGCACATCCCGCTCGCGATCCGCGGCGGCGGCCACAACGCCGGCGGTCTGGGCTCGGTCGACGGTGGGCTGGTGATCGACCTCGGCGGGCTCAAGGGCATCCGCGTCGACCCCCAGGCCCGCACCGTGCGCGTGGAAGGCGGGTGCGTGTGGGGCGACGTCGACCATGCCACGCACCCGTTCGGGCTGGCGGTTCCCTGCGGCTTCATCGCCAGTACGGGCGTCGGAGGGCTCACCCTGGGCGGGGGCAGCGGCTACCTCACCAGGAGTTGCGGCCTCACCGTCGACAACCTCCTCAGCGCCGACGTGGTCCTGGCCGACGGCCGCCTCGTGACCGCCAGCGCCGACGAGCACGCCGACCTCTACTGGGCCCTGCGCGGAGGCGGCGGCAATTTCGGCATCGTGACCAGCTTCCTGTTCCGTGCCCATCCGGTGAAGAACGTCATCGGCGGCCCCACGTTCTGGGCGCTGGACAAGGCGGAGGACGCTCTCCACGGCTTCCAGGCGCTGATCGAGTCAGCACCCGAAGCGCTGGGCGGGTTCTTCGCCTTCACGGCCGTGCCACCCGTGCCGCCGTTCCCCGAGGAGCTTCACGGCCGCACCGTGGCCGCAGCGGTGTGGTGCTACAACGGCACGCAGGACGGCTTCGATGCGCTCGTCGGTCCCTTCGTCGCCGAGGTCGAGCCCCTGCTGCACGGCGCCCAGGAGATGCCCTTCCCCGTGTTGCAGTCCTTCTTCGACCCCCTGTATCCCGCCGGCCTGCAGTGGTACTGGCGCGCCGACTTCATGCCGAAGCTCACGGACGAGGCCATCAGCGAACACGCCCGCCACGGCTCGCACCTTCCCACCCCCTTCTCCACCATGCATCTGTACCCGCTCAACGGAGCCGCGCAGCGTATCGCGCCCGATGCCACCGCCTACCGCCATCGGGACGCGTTCTGGTCGCAGGTGATCGTCGGCGTGGACCCGGACCCGGCGAATGCGGAGTTGCTGCGCGACTGGACGGTCGAGTACTACGACGCCCTGCACCCCCACTCCACCGGCGCCGCATACGTGAACTTCATGATGGACGAGGGCCACGATCGCATCCGGGCCACCTACGGCGAGAACTACGAGCGCCTGACCGCTGTCAAGCGCCGCTACGACCCTGACAATCTGTTCC
>Ga0102956_1000070_pt1 | contig 32622 bp, 29 predicted proteins | sample SalPonF2_A_D2_MG_FD_84515 | JGI IMG/M metagenome (GOLD analysis project Ga0102956, IMG submission 84515) | Salt pond soil microbial communities from South San Francisco under conditions of wetland restoration - Salt Pond MetaG SF2_A_D2_MG ...
ATCAAGGAAAAGAACATGTACGGCAGGAAGGTCATGGGCATTGAACGCAGCACTTTTCTCATCGACTCCGAAGGCGTGCTGCGCCGGGAGTGGCGCAAGGTCAAGGTCGACGGACATGTCGACGAGGTTCTTGACGCCCTGAAAGCACTGTAACCGCGGCGTCCGTCCGCTTTTCTTCCTTGAACGGGGCCCCAGGCATGTCGAACGAGCCCGACAACAAGCGTCTGTTCGTGCTGGACACCAATGTGCTGATGCACGACCCCAGCGCACTGTTCCGATTCCAGGAGCATGACATCTACCTTCCAATGGTCGTATTGGAGGAACTCGATGCGGCCAAGAAGGGCGTCTCGGAAGTCGCCCGCAACGTACGCCAGGCCAGTCGCTTTCTCGACGAGTTGATGAGCGACACCTCCAAGGCCGCCATCGACCTGGGCCTGCCACTGGCCCAGGTCAATGGCAACGGAAACGGCAACGCCGGGCGCCTGTTCGTTCAGACCCGCGTACTGCCCTTCGACCTGCCGGCCGGCATGCCCGGCAACAAGCCGGACAACAACATCCTGGGCACCGCGCTGGCGCTGCAGACCGAGAGACCGGACGTGCGGGTGACGCTGGTGTCGAAGGACATCAACCTGCGCATCAAGGCCGCGGTGCTTGGCGTACATGCCGAAGACTACTACAACGACCGGGTCCTCGAGGACGTCAACCTGCTGTACACCGGCACCGGTGAACTGCCCGCCGATTTCTGGGACAGCCACAGCAAGGAACTGCATTCCTGGCAGGAGCAGGGTCGCACCTTCTACCGGGTGAGCGGCCCGCTTGCGGATCAGTGGCATGCCAACCAGTGCCTGTATCTGCCCGAGGAAGGCGCCCTGGAGGCACTGGTCCGAGGCCGGGACGGGGACACCGCCATCCTGGAGCTGGCACAGGACTACCGCACCCCGCGGCACACGGTATGGGGTATCAATGCCCGCAACCGGGAGCAGAACTTCGCCCTCAACCTGTTGATGGACCCGTCAGTGGATTTCGTAAGCCTGGTGGGCATGGCGGGCACCGGCAAGACGCTGCTGACTCTGGCGGCGGGCCTGGCCCAGACCCTGGAGGAGAACCTCTACCGGGAAATCGTCATGACCCGGGTAACGGTGCCGGTCGGCGAGGACATCGGGTTCCTGCCGGGCACCGAGGAGGAAAAGATGACCCCGTGGATGGGCGCGTTGATGGACAACCTGGAAGTGCTCACCAAGACCGAAGCGGGGGGCGACTGGGGGCGGGCGGCCACCAACGACCTGCTGCGCAACCGCATCAAGATCCGCTCCCTGAACTTCATGCGCGGCCGCACCTTCCAGAACAAGTACCTCATCCTGGACGAGGCCCAGAACCTCACCTCCAAACAGATGAAAACCCTGATCACCCGCGCCGGCCCGGGCACCAAGGTGGTGTGTCTGGGCAATGTCGCCCAGATCGACACCCCCTACCTCACGGAAACCACCTCCGGCCTGACCTATGTGGTGGACCGCTTCAAGGACTGGAGCCACAGCGCCCACATCACTCTGCTGCGCGGCGAACGCTCGCGCCTGGCCGACTTCGCCTCGGAGATCCTTTGACCCGCGTTCCTTTCAAATTCTCAAGAGCGCCACGGAAAACACGGAAAGCACGGACGGGAAAAGGCGATAAATGTAAGGCGCAATAACTGAAGGGCATTGCGCCGGACAGTCCACCGTCGACACCGGCTTGCGGCGCAATGCGCTGCGCTTATTGCGCCCTGCGACGGCTGCTGCGCGGCGAACGCTCGCGCCTGGCCGACTTCGCCTCCGAAATCCTTTGATGCGGGTTCCTTTCAAATTCTCAAAAGCGCCACGGAAAACACGGAAAGCACGGACGGCGTCTATTCAGACCAAGGGTACGGCGGAAAGCCGACCGCATCACAGCATATGCTGTATCGCGATTGCGGCGGCAGCGGACCGGGGTTGCTCCCTACCAAGCTACGGAGCTAGAGAGGCGGACAATTGCCGCCATCAGCCCTTCATCGATCGGAATTGAACACTTCTTATCTTCCGTGTTTTCCGTGCTTTCCGTGGCGCCTTTTGATATTACGCTCAGCGCTTGGCCGCGGTCTGAACCGGCGTTTCGGTCCGGGTCTCCGGTTCGGACTGTTCGATAGGGCCTCGGGGCCAGGCTTTCAGTACGGCCTGCACGAGTGTGGCCAGGGGAATGGCGAAGAACACGCCCCAGAAGCCCCAGATCCCGCCGAACACCAGCACCGCCACGATGATCGCCACCGGATGCAGGTTCACCACCTCCGAGAACAGCAGGGGCACCAGGATATTGCCGTCCAGGGTCTGGATGATCCCGTAGGCGATGATGAGGTAGGCGAACTCCGTCCCCCAGCCCCACTGAAAATACGCGATGACGGCCACCGGCACGGTGACCACGGCCGCGCCTATATAGGGGATGATGACGGAAAAACCGACCAGGGTGGCCAACAGGGCCGCGTACTGCAGCCCCATGATGGCGAAGGTGGCATAGGTGGTCACGCCGACAATGAGAATCTCCCACACCTTGCCACGGACATAGTTGCCTATCTGGATGTTGACGTCGTTCCAGACCACCGTCGCAAGGCCCCGTTCACCGGGCAGGTACTGGCTCACCCACTGCAGGATACGATCCTTGTCCTTGAGAAAGAAAAACACCAGCACCGGTACCAGCACCACGTAGACCAGCAGAGCGATCAACCCCACTACCGAAGCCACGGAGACCGACAAGGCATGCTGCCCCCAGGCTGCCAGCTCGCCGCGGATACCGGCCATGATCTCGCTCACCTGCTGGCTGGTGATGAAATTGGGGTACAGATCGGGCAGGCGCTGCAGCGTGTGCTGGCCCTTGGCAATCATGGTGGGCAACTGCTGGAGCAACTGCGCCAACTGATTGGAAAGGATCGGCAACAGGCCGAACAGGGCAAACACCAGGAACAGCATGAAAGCCAGGAACACCACCAGCACCGCTGCCATCCGTGGCATATGCCGGCGCTCCAGGGCGCCCACGAAGCCTTCCAGCAGATACGCGATCACAACACCCGCCAGCACCGGCGCCAGCATGTTGCCGAAGGTGATGACCAGCGCGAAGCCCGCCACCAGCAACAGCGCGAGGATCACCACCTGGGGATCGGAGAAGTAGCGGCGGAACCACGCCCTGACGATGTTCATGGGCTCGATCCGTCAATCGTCGGATTTCAGTGCTTCGTAGCGACGTTGAAAGACCAATTCCAGCTCGTCGATGACTTCCACGGCATCCCGGCCCTGCATGACATGCTGAGCCACCAGTGCCGAGGTTTCGTTGAGCATATGGCGCTTCTCGATCATGTGGTAGGTGCGCGAAAGCCGCTTTACGGCGGCGACGACCGACTCGCTTTCCGGCCGCGGGATAGGCTCCGGCTCGGGGAGGGTACGCTCCTGTACCGCGGTATCGGTGTCGGCCGGAGCGGGCGCAGTCGATCCCAGACCGATCGACCGGCTGCTCAGAAATTCGGCGAACGCCAGCAACGTCGCCTGGTCGCCGGCGCCCAGAGTCCGAAACAAGCCCACCAATCGTTCTTCAACGGAAGCCATGGGTCTTCTCGCCAAGCAATCTGATCAGGTCTCCAGCTTGAGGCTGAATACCGGCGGCTTGTGGCGTTCCTGCATGAGGTCCAGCTCCTTGACCAAAGCCACCAGCACCTGATCGGTCAGTGCCTGCATGTTACCCCACTCGTCCCGTGCTGTCGCCAGCAGCTCCGTCATGTTGGGAGGCACCTTGCGCTTGGCCTCCATGACGATGTCCTCCAGCATGCCGGGTTTCATCTCCGGACGGAACAGCATGCCGTAGGTCAGTGCATCGGGCCGGATCGCCAGCCATTTGCCCGCCTCGTCCACAAGAATCGGCTCGACGTCGTCGGGCAGCGTCACCGATCCGTTGTACATGACCAGCACCTTGCGGCCATCGACGGCTTCGGCGAGCTGGTCGCCCTTGCCGGCTTCGGTCATGCGCGCGGTCGTCCAGTAGGCGTTGTGGAACGGCTCCGCCGACGCGCTGCCGCCGGCCTGTTCCGCCACCAGCAGGCCTCCGAAGCCGATGCCGACCACCGGCCGCTGGGCCTTGCGGAACACTTCGATCAGTTCCAGCTCATCGTCGACCCAGGGGCATCGGTCACGATCGGTGGTGGGATAGCCGCCGCCCAGCAGGAACAGGGCATCGAACTGCATTACGCTGCCGGGAACGGCCTGGCCGACGAACGGCCGATGGTAGCTGAAGCCGATGTCGCGCTTCTCGAGCTGTCGCTCGATCAGGCCGAGGAATTCCGAGTAGGTGTGCTGTACCACGCAGTAGTTTTGCATATCAGGCTCCCTTCGCTTGGAGTGGCACGGCCGCGAAGACGGCTCGCCTGGACAGGCTCAGGCCGGAGTGGGCAGATCCTGATGGGTCTTGCAGTAGGCACGGGCAAACTCCAGCAACTCGTCCATGGCCCGGTGGCGGAATTTCTGCTTCTGGTGCACGAAGGAAAACGGCCGTTCGAGAGGGGGATTCAGGTTGATGGCCACCAGCGAACCCAGTTGCAGTTCCTTGAGGATAGTCGCGCGGGACACGATGGACACGCCCATGCCGGCTTCCACCGCGCCCTTGATGGCTTCCGGGCTGCCCAGCTCCATGCATACCGTCACGTCGCTCACGTTGACCCCGGAGGACAGGAAATACTCGCTGATCACCTCCCGGGTGCCCGAACCTTCCTCCCGGCAGATGTACGGATATTCCAGCAACTGGGCAATGCCCACGGTCGGATGTCGGGCCAGCGGGTGCGAGGGAGGCACCACCGCCACCAGCTGATCCATGCGGCACACTTCCACCACCAGGTTCTTGTTGGTCACCGGCGCCTCCACCACACCCAGGTCGATGACGTTGTTTTCGACCATGTGCACGATACCGTCGGTGTTGGACACTTTCAGGTGCACGTTGACTTCCGGATACTTGTGTTTGAAGTCTCCGAGCAGGGCCGGCAGCATGTACTCCGCGATGGTGGTGCTGGCGCCCATGATCAGCACACCGCTGATCTCACCGGTCATCTCCCGGACGGAATTCTCCATCTCCGAGTACAGCTCGAAAATGCGATCGGCGTATTCGTAGACCCGCTTGCCCGCTTCCGTAAGACTGATGCGGTTGTGGGTGCGATCGAAGAGGCGGGTGTTGAAATGCTCTTCCAGCTGGCGCACCTGGAACGTCACCGCCGGCTGAGTCATGTGAAGGGTTTCTGCCGCCTTGGTGAAACTCAGCAGACGGGCTACCGTGTGGAATACCTGCAATCTGCGGTCGGCCATGGACCTCTCTCATCCGGTCGTCGCGAGGGTGCCGCAAATGGGTCCTGCACCCGTGCACGACCCAAAGGGGCTGGGTCCCTGCCAGCCGGCTCCCCGCGCGCCACGGGGGCTGTGTGAAGACCGCTATGTTATCAACAATTTTAATGATTACAAAACCCACCTAATACCCTCGAATCCCTGGGGCAAAACGCCCCCCGCTTGGGGCGCACCCGACCATGCCGCTATCATGGCGTCATGAGCGACACCTGGAAGAAATTCGATCTGGAGGGCGCCGGGCTGCAGACCCTCAATATGCGGCTGGCACGGAGCCTTCGCAAGCGGGCGGTGGCCTATTCACTGTGGTTGCTGTTCCCGGTGGGCGCCCACCGCCGCTATCTGGCGGACCGCCGCGGCAGCCTGGTCTATGTGGCGCTGACAGCGTTGACCCTCATTGTGGGCATCGCCCTGAGCCCACCCTATTGGTTCATACCGGCGGGGCTGGAAGTCCTGTTCGCGCTGTTCGACCTGTTCTGGATCGATCGCCGCGTGGTGACCGTCAACAAGGAACTGCGCATGAACCTGTACCTCGGCAGCGCGGCCGCCCCCCCCGCCGGCTATCGTGGACGCTACACGGACGAGGAACCCGAATCCCTGATCCGGGACTACACGCTCACCAAGGAGCGGGAAAAAGCCGGCCACCCCCCCGCTCCCACCGACCAAGCGCCGAAGGAGCCGGAAGCGGGAAAGAACACCCCGTCGTTCGCTGAACAGGAGCGCATGCTGCGTGAGCTCGCCAGGACCCGCAAGCGCCAGTCCGGGGATAGGGGCGACGATCGCTGACGCCGCCGACCGGCGCCTTCCTCCACGATGTCAGCGCCTCACGGGCGGGCGGTTCCGCCGTCCGCCGGAAGTACGGCATATTTCCTCCAACGGGCCGCGTAGTACAGCACCGGGATCACCACCAGGGTCAGCAGTGTCGACACCAGGATCCCGAAGATCAGCGCGATGGCCAGTCCACTGAAAATCGGATCGTCGAGGATGAAGGTGGCGCCCAGCATGGCGGCCAATCCGGTAAGCACGATGGGTTTGGCGCGCACCGCCCCCGAGCGGATCACCGCCTCTTCGAACGAAGTCCCGCCGGCCAGCTCCTCGTTGATGAAGTCCACCAGCAGAATGGAGTTGCGCACGATGATACCGGCCAGGGCGATCATGCCGATCATGGAGGTGGCCGTGAACGGCGCCTGCAGCAAGGCGTGACCCGGCAGCACCCCGATCACGGTCAGCGGAATGGGCGCCATGATGATCAACGGTACGAGATAGGAGCGGAACTGGCCCACCACCAGCAGGTAGATCAGGATCAGCCCCACCGAATAGGCGATCCCCATGTCGCGGAACGTCTCGTAGGTGATCTGCCACTCCCCGTCCCACTTGACGCTGTAGCGGTAGGGGTTGTCGGGCGGGTCGATCAGATACTGCCGCAGGCCCTGCCCGTCGACGCTCGTGCCGCTGAGCTTTGAGTAGATCTGGAACATGCCATACAAGGGGCTGTCCACCGGGCCCGCCATGTTGCCGGTCACATAGACCACCGGCAGCAGATCCTTGTGGTAGATGGCGTGTTCGCGCGACGTATCGCGCACCGAGACGATCTCGCTCAGGGGAACCAGCCGATCACTGGTCTGACTGCGCACCCCCATGGCCAGCACGGCATCGAGATCCGCCTTGTCCGCCACCGGAAACTGCAGGCGTACGGGGACGGGATACTTGTCGTTGGGGCGATGCAGGTAACTGACGTCTTCGCCGCCCAACGCCGTGCCCACCGCCTCCACCACGACGGACTGCGCCACCCCCAGGCGGGCGGCCCGGGCGCGGTCCACGGACAGCGTCTTCCTGGGCGCCGGCGCTTCCACGCTGTCGTCCACATCCACGATGTCCGGCGTCTCCTTGAAGACCTTGCGCACCTCCTTGGCCACCCTGATCTGACCCGGGTAGTTCAGCCCATAGACCTCCGCCACCAGAGGGGACAACACCGGCGGGCCGGGCGGCACCTCGACGATCTTGATGTTGGCATCGAACCGCCGCGCGATGCGCTGCAGTGGCTCGCGTAGCGCCATGGCGATGTCGTGGCTTTCCCGCTGGCGGTGCTTCTTGTCGCGCAGATTGACCTGAATGTCGCCCACGTTGTTGCCACGGCGCAGGTAGTACTGACGCACCAGGCCGTTGAAGCTGATGGGAGCCGCGGTACCGGCATAGGTCTGATAGTCGGTCACTTCAGGTACCTTCGCGAGATGATCTCCCAGCGCCTGCAATACCCGATTGGTTTGCTCGAGACTGGTGCCTTCCGGCATGTCCACCACCACCTGGAACTCCGACTTGTTGTCGAACGGCAGCATCTTGAGTATGACCAGTTCGAACACCGCCAGGCTCGCGGACCCGGCGATCAACAACCCGATGCCCGCCAGCAGCCAGCGGCGCCTGGGCGCGCCCTGGCGGCCGTTGAGGAACGGCCCGAGCGTGCGCTTGAAAAAGCGGTAGAGACGGGGCGGCACATCGGATTCATGGACCGCGTGGCCGGTCGCGCGGCGCTTGAGAACCTGGTAGGTGAGCCAGGGCGTGACGATGAAGGCCACCGCCAGGGAGATCAACATCCCGATGCTGGCATTGATGGGGATAGGGCTCATGTAGGGCCCCATCAGACCGCTCACGAAGGCCATCGGCAGCAGTGCGGCGATCACCGTGAAGGTGGCGAGGATGGTCGGCCCGCCCACCTCGTCCACCGCCAGGGGAATGGCCTCGGACAGGCTCCGACCGCCGATCTGCATGTGCCGGTGTATGTTCTCCACCACCACGATGGCATCGTCCACCAGGATGCCGATGGAGAAGATCAGCGCGAACAGGGACACCCGATTGAGGGTGAATCCCCACGCCCAGGAGGCGAACAAGGTGACCATCAGCGTGATCACCACGGCGGCGCCGACGATCAAGGACTCCCGCCAGCCGAGTGCGACCAGCACCAGCAGCACCACCAGGGCGGTGGCGAAGACCAACTTGTGGATCAGGGTCTGGGCCTTGTCGTTGGCGGTGACACCGTAATTGCGGGTGACGGTGGCATGGATGCCGTCCGGCACGAACGTGCCCCGCAACTGTTCGAACCGGTGAATCACCTGGTCGGCGATCTCGACCGCATTGGTGCCCGGCTTCTTGGCGACGGCGACGGTCACCGCCGGATAAACGCCGCGGGCGGTGATACCCTTGTCGGCGGCCCGGGGACCGGTGCCGAAACCGACATACTGGTGGGGTTGGTCGGGCCCCAACGCGACGGTTGCCACATCCCGCAGATACACGGGCGCGCCGTCGTGGACGCCTATCACCAGATCGGCCACCTGGTCGGGGCGGGAAAGGAACTCCCCGGTACGGACCAGCACGGTGCCGTTGTCATTCACCAGATCGCCGCTGTCCCGGCTGGCATTGGCCGTCAGCAGGGCGCGGCGCAGGTCCTGCAGGCCGATGCCGTAGCCCGCCAGGCGCTGGGGATCGAGCAGCACCCGCACCACCTCGTCCGGGCCCCCGATGGTGTAGATATCGCGGGTCCCGGGCACACGCTTGAGCTCGGCCTCCACGGCGTGGCCCACCCGCAGCAGGTCGGCCGCTCCGCGATGGGGATCCTCGCTCCACAGGGTGACGGCGACCACCGGCACGTCGTCTATGCCTTTGGGTTTGATGATGGGCTGCAGCGTGCCGAGGTTGGGAGGCAGCCAGTCCTGCTTGGAGAACACGGCGTTGTACAGGCGCACGATGGCCTGGGTGCGGTCCTCCCCGACCTTGTACTCCACCGTCAGCACCGCCATACCCGGGCGCGAGGTGGAATAGATGTGCTTCACTCCCTGGATTTCGGACAACACCTGTTCGGCGGGCACGGTCACCAGGTGTTCCACCTCCGAGGCGCTGGCGCCGGGGAAAGGGATGAACACGTTGGCAAAGGTGACGTTGATCTGGGGCTCTTCCTCGCGCGGCGTGACGGCCACCGCGAACACGCCCAGCAGCAGTCCCACCAGAGCCAGCAACGGCGTGATCCGGGAGTGCAGGAACTTGCGGGCGATGGCGCCGGAAATGCCCAGACGCTGACTCATCGGGCATGCTCCGCCCGCTGCTGCTTGAGCAATACGCCGGCGCGGATGGGATCCAGTGCCACGCGTTCGCCGGCGTCCAGCCCGGCCAGAATTTCGGTCATGCCGTTCGCCAGGGTCCGGCCGGCGCGGACCTGTCGCAAGCCCAGACTGCCGTCCGCCGCCAGAACGTACACGGCGGTCACCTCGCTGCGATGCACCACCGCCTGCTGCGGCACCAGCAGGCGCCGGCGTTCGCCGGTGGTGAAGGCCACCTTTGCCAGCATCCCCGGGTACAGCCCACGGGGTGCAGCCGGCAGATCCACCCTTACCCGGAAGGTGTGGGTTGCCGGATCGGCATAGGGGAACACCGTCAGCTTGCCGACCGTGACCTCAGAGCCCGCGGGCAGCGGCGCCACGAGGCGGGCCTTGCCGATGCGGCGCACAGCGTCGATGTAGTGCTGGGGAACGGGCACCGCCACCCGCAGATGCTCCAGAGACAGCCCGGTCATCAGTGGCTGACCCACACTGGCGGTTTCGCCGGGCTCTACCGAGCGCTTGATGACGATGCCGCTGTAAGGCGCTTTCACGACCGTGTGATCGAGCTGTTCACGGGCTTCGTTCACCCGCGCATTGGCGGCATCCAGGCGCGCCCGCGCCGCCTTCAGCTCGGCGCTCGCCTGGTCCAGGCGCGCCTTGGCGACCAGCCGCTTGCGGTAGACGTCGCTGATGCGCTGATGGTCGGCCCGGGCCTGAACGAAACGGGCCTGAGCTTCCTTCAGACCGGCCTGGGCCTGTTCCAGACGCGCCCGCAACTCGGTATCGCGGAAGCGCACCAGCACCGCCCCCTTGGGGACGAAGTCGTCCACGTCGAAATTGACCGCGATGATGCGACCGGAAATCTGGGCGGAAACGGTAGACTGACTGACCGCCTCCACGACGCCGTCCAGAACCTGTTCCCGGGCAACGGAACGGGACTGCGCCGGCACCGTATCCAACGCCGGCGCGGACCCTTGCGCAGCCGCGGCCATCGCCGACCACAACAACAGAATCGGTAAGAGAATCAGGCGGTTTGCCTGGTCCATGCCCAGCCCCCTTTGGAAAACAGTGCCTCGCCATCATAGGAGCGCAGGCACGTAAAATCTACGTATATTAGAGATTACTAATATTATATCGGGAAGGGCAACAAAAACCGCCCGTAACGGGCGGTTGGGAAAGGGTGGGGAATACCGGCCGCGGGCCCGGTTTGCTACTACATCCTGAACTGGGCCATAAGCCCCTGCAATTGCGTCGCCAGACGCGACAACTCCTCACTGGCGCTGGCGGTCTGCTGGGAACCCGCCGCAGTCTGTTCGGTAACCTGCCGGATGTTCGCCACGTTGGTACCGATCTCGGCGGACACCGCACTCTGCTGTTCCGCTGCGCTGGCGATCTGGGCATTCATATCGTTGATGGCGGCAACCGAGCCGGCGATGGCACCCAAAGACTCGGCCGCCTTTTCCACCTGATCGGAGCTGGACTGGGCGTTGTCGCGGGCTTCGCCCATGACTTTCGCCGCATCCGCCGCCCCGCCCTGCAGTCCCTCGATCATCTGTTGGATTTCCTGGGTGGACTGCTGGGTCCGGCTGGCCAGCGTGCGGACCTCGTCCGCCACCACCGCGAAACCGCGACCCTGCTCGCCGGCGCGCGCCGCCTCGATGGCCGCGTTGAGGGCCAGCAGGTTGGTCTGCTCGGCGATGCCGCGGATCACATCCAGCACCACGCCGATGTTTTCCGACTCCTTCTCCAGCTTCTGGACCACCTGGACCGCCCGCTCCATGCCGTTGACCAGCGTATCGATCCCGCCGAGGGCTTCGGTGGCCACCAGGGCACCGGACTTGGCCTCGTCATTGGCCTGCTGGGCGGACTCCGCCGCCTTCGCGGTGTGACGGGCCACTTCCTGCACACTGGCGGTCATCTGGTCCATGGCGGCGGCCACATGTCCGATTTCGCTCTGCTGATGCTGCACGCCGCGACTGGCCTCCTCGGTGACCGCCGATGTCTCTTCGGCGGCCGAGGCGAGCTGGGTCGTCGCGCCGCTGATCTGGCCGATCATGTCCCGCAGGTTCTCCGCCATCTGATTGAAGCTGGCGATGATCTCGCCGATCAGATCGTCGCTGCTCAGCGTGCAGGTATGGGAGATATCGTTGTGGCTGATGGCGGTGGCCACCTCCGAAATGCGTCGCAGCTTGTGCAGCAGAATCACATTCACAAGCCAGTAGTTCAGGGCACCCAGACCGGCACCCGCAACCAGGCAGGCGCCCACGAACCACGGCTTCATACCGGCGTGCCAGTCAACGAAATACCCCGCAAAAACGGGAAAGACGGCTCCTACCACCAGACCCAACGCCACCGACGCGACGAACAGGTTCCGCAAGATGCTCGGCTTCATATGTCACCCGTGGGCAGCAATCCACGCTGCTTGTGTCTCATTGTTGTCGCGGTCCAGGCCCCCCGGCCCGCACCGCCACCGTTTCGGTGTCGCCCATGGTGTGCGCGGACATTATGGGGCGGCTTGCTGCGTTCTGACGGTTTCGCCCCGGTGATGTCCGACTACGCGCGCGGCTGCGACAGCGGTTCTGCTACGACCCTTAGCGGCCGGGGCTTGTACATGCTTTAGCCCCTGCGGCCAGGGAGTCGCCCGCCAACACGATCAGATCCGGAGCAAGCTTCGGGTGGACGGACGGCGCAGGTGCGCCGGTCATTCCGCCTTGTGGAACATGGCCAGATACGTCTTGCGGTCCATGGGGGCCCGCCTGGCCACGGCGAGCACGTCGTCCAGGTGCGCGGGGCTGCTCATACCCACCAGAGTGGTGCCCAGTCCGGGAGTAGAACGATTGAACTGGATGGCCCGCTGGGCGGAGTTGGGCAGATCGGCGAGGGTCTGGGCCACCACCTCCGCGGACTGTCGGGCCAGATGGCCTTTCATCAACGTGTGGCTGGCCATCACGTAGATGCCCAACTGGTGGGCCGCCTGCAGAGGCGAGGCCACATTGCCCTGGCCGGTGGCGGTATTGAAGCGTGTGAATCCTTCCGACATGACCTGATTGAAAGGCATCTGCACCAGGGCGAAATGGTGCCGCGCAGCGGCGTCGCCGGTAGCCGCCTGGGCGGCCTTCTCGGCCAGTCCCTGCATGGAAGTGAGGGACTGGAACAGCTGGGCGTCGGTCTCCACCCGCAGCCCATCGAAAGTAGAGATGCCGTAGTACCGGATGGAGCCGTCCATGACCGCGCGCTCCAGTTCCGTGAATACGCCCAGCAGCTTGGTATTGAGAGCCGCTTTACCGATTACCGGAATGTGCACTTCCGGCTGATCCACCAGGAACGCGTCCAACGTGGCCACACCCATCAGAGCGCGGGACAGCTCGATCTGATAACGGATGTATTCGGGGGTGAGCAGATGGGCCTTTGCCAGGTCGTTCCGGGTACCCAGGCCCGCAGCGACGATTTCCTGCTCGAACCAGCGGTCCAGATCCTCCGGAACCCCGCCCCGGAAAGTCAGGAAGCCGCCCTTGGACGCCAGAAACATGGCCTCGCGGGCCACGCCCCGGGCCACCGCATCGCGCACCCCGGTGCCAACGGCGGCCAGCGAGCGGCCATACCGGTAATGGGCCGCCGTATCGATGACATTGATGCCCCCTTGCAGGGCGCCACTCACCACCAGCGCCATGGTCGCATCCACTTCGGGGGTTGCCTCGCCCGGAAACGTTCCCGCACCGATGGAGCTCAGCAGGATGCGTGTCTTGAGAAAGTCGCTGAAGTGGCCCTCGGCCGTGTCCCCGGCATGGCTTTCGGCATAGGCGCGGGTTCCCTCCGGGGTGGCAAAGCCTTTGATGGGTTCGGCGGCATTCATGGGCATACAATCGCCTGGGTGGGTCAGTCGCGGGTTGCTCGGAACAACGGATGCTCGTTCAGCAGACGATCCACGGTTGCCGGGATTTCAGGCCGGATCTCGCCGCCGATCACCGGATCGTAGCGGGAAACGAACAACGATTCGAAGTAGTCTTCGTCTTCGTCCTGATCCCAGTCCACGGCTCGCAGCAGGGCCTGTCCGTCAGGAGGAATCGCGGCGGGCAGCTCGCGCCCCGAAAGCAGGGCCCACACACCCGTCCAGCAACGCGCCAGGGTCAATGGATGATAGCCCCCGCCGCCCAGCACCAGCAGCCGCGGCGTGCCGTCTTCGTGGCTCGGACAGTCGGTCAGCACCCGCTCCAGCAGCTCCAGAAACCACTGGGTGGAAATGTCGAATTTGCCCAGGGGGTCCGGCAGCAGCATGTCCGTGCCCGCCTGCACGACCACCACCCCGGGGCGGAATGCCTCCATGACGGCGGGCCACAGCCGGTGGAACGCGAGCCGGTACTCGTCGTCGTGGGTGCCCCGGGGCAGCGGCACATTGAGTGCGTTGCCGGCCCCTCCCCGGTCGGTAACGGCGCCGCCCTCGAAGGGATAGGCGTAGCGTGTGTCCATGTGGAACGACAGCGTGAGCACCTGCGGGTCGGGCCGGAAGGCTTCCTCCACGCCGTCGCCGTGGTGGGCATCGATGTCCAGGTACAGCACCCGCAGGCCTTCGCGGCGCAGCCTCTGGATGGCCAGCACGGGATCGTTGAGGAAACAGAATCCCCGCGCCTGATCGGGCCGGGCATGATGCATGCCTCCGGCCGGGCTGAAGGCCACATGTCCGGCGAGCACTTCTTCGGCACCCTGGATGCTGCCGCCGGCCGCCGTTGCCGGCACGCTGAAAAAGCCCGGGAAGTAGGGATTCTCCAGGTTCCCGAAGTTATGGCGCCGGCGGTAGGTGTCCAACACCTTGCCCATGGCCTCGCAACGTTGCATGGCGGTCAGGTATGCCTCGGTGTGGAAGCCCCGCAGTTCCGCCAGCGTGGCCTTGCGCGACACCCGATACTCCGCCTCGGTGAGCGCATCGAAGCTGCGAATCAGGTCCACGGTGAGCGACACCCGGGGAATACCCAGCGGGTGGTTGTCGCCGTAGCTGTGGCGCCGATAACGGGCCGCGCCGATAAGCACGGCCTGGCGGCCCGGCTCGCTCGCCACCGCCCCCGTTCGCTGCAGGGTTTCCGGTGTCGCAGTCATCGACCCTGTCCTGCACAGGGGGCCGGGATGCTCCGGCACAGCGGCGTCGAGATCGGCGTTTGGTGTGGGTGCCGTGGCATGTCCGTCACCGTCGCAATCGCAGGTAGATCTCCGGCAGGCGGGCCGGCAGATCATCCACATTGTCCAGCACCATGAAGTGGCCGGGGCCGAAGATGGACGGCAGGTATTCGCTGCCGGCGCTGTCCAGCGTAACACAGAAGGGGTGCACCCCGGCGTCCTGGGCCTCCTTCATGGCCATGCGGGTGTCTTCGTGCAAATAACGCTCGTCGCCGCCGTCATCGTAATCCGCCGGTCGGCCGTCCGAGAGAATGAGCAGCAGCCGACGGCTCGCGCTGACCCCGTCAAAGCGCGTCACCGCATGCCGGATGGCAGCGCCCATGCGACTGGCCAGGCGGCCTGACACCGCGGCCAGCGCGGCGCGCACGTCCGGCGTAAACGGCTCGCGAAAGCCCTTGAGGGGGTAGAAATACACGTTGTCATGGTACTTGGAAGCGAATCCGCAGATGGCATAGGGATCGCCCACCGCCTGCAGGGCATCGGCAAACAGCATCAGTCCAGCTCGCAGCCGGTCCACCACCTTGCCCTCACCGTTGCGTGCCTCGGCCATGATGGACGTTGACAGATCGGCCAGCAGCAGTACGGCGGTATCACGCTGCTGCTCGCGGCGGCGCTTGTACACCCAGGGCCGCGGCGCACGCCCGGCTCGCTTTTCGGTCACGTACTGGACGGTGGCCTCGATATCCAATTCGTCGCCTTCGGGCTGACGGCGCAGCGGCGCCGGACGGGTCGGGCGCTGCATCTGCAGGGCGCGTCGCAGGCGCTTCAGCGCATTGGCGTTGCGCGCCAGGATCTCCATGGCCTGCTCGGGACTGCGCTCGGCAAGGGACTGTTCCTGCACCCAGGCCCAGTCGGTCAGATAACGCTGCTCGCGGTAATCCCACTCCGGATAGGGACGCCCTTCGCGACTGACCGGGCGTTGGATGCCGTAGGCGCTGACGTGCGCCGGCTGGGGAATGCCGACGCCCACGCGGCCGCCGGTACCGCTGGTGTCCTCCGGCGGGATGTCGAAGTCGGGATCGCCCTGGGCGTCCTTGGGCACCTTCCGGTCCTCGCGCTTCTGGTCGGTCTTCTTCAGCACGCTGTCCTGCTCGGGCCGGCTGAGGGCCGAGTGCGGGTCGGCTTCGTCGTCGCGCGGGTATACGGGCCGCGCCGCATTGAAACCGCGGGCGGGAAGATATGCCGCGGCCCGCGCTTCGATACCGATTGCCGGTAGCGCCAGGCCGTCGAACAACCCATTGGCAATGCGGAATGCATCCACAACCGTTGCCTCAGACGCCAACAGCGGCTGCAGCCCCGGACCGAGCACGGTCGGATCGACGGCGCCGCGCAGGGACTCCAGCGCCAGGCGATAGTAGGTCGCGGCCGGTTCGTCGGGCATCGGGTAAGCTTCGGCCAGCCGCAGCAGACGCCGCAGGTAGCCGGGCACCTGTCGTCCGATGCCGGCGTCGACCCGCAGGTCCTCGCACATATCGAACAACAGCTGGAATCGGAACATGTCGTCCCCGTAGCGGGCGAACAGCGGGCGCCAGGTGATGCGCTGATCGGCGTCCACCGGCGGGTGCGCCATGCCCGCCTGCGCGAACAGCCCTTCCAGGGCAGCACGTTCGTAGGTCCCGAATTTCAGGTGACCGGCCCCGTGCAGCACCGCCAGCAACGCCTCTTCGCGGTCGGTGAACACCGGCGGCACGAACAGACTGCGCCCGTCGGTTTCGATCATGGGGCGTCCGTCCCCGGGGCGCCACAACAGGCCTTCCATCGGATAGGGCTGGCCGAACCAGGCGGCCAGCAACAGCTGGAACAGCCTTCCGTGGGGCAGAGTGCGGTAGCCGGGCACCGCCTCCATCAGCACGCTCAGGCTCTCGTCGCTTTCCAGGCGGAAATACGCCTCGCCCCGGGAGCGCCCGGCCTGCAGAATGTCGGCACCGCGGCGCGCCCACGCAGTCACCCCCGCACCGCCCACCACATCGCGCACTCGCAGGGCGCCGTCCAGGTACATGCGCAAGGGCAGTCGACGCTCCTGGTAGAGCGTCTCCGCCGGCGCCATCAGCGCCTGCAGCCCCGCGCAGCCATCGTCGCCTCCCAGCGCACGGAACGACACCGAGAAATACGCCACGCCGCTTTCCAGATCACGCTCGCACCACTGGATGCCCAGGCGATACCATTCCCGCTCGCCAGCCTCGCCCCAGGCACGGCACACCTCGCCGACCTGCTCCATGAACCCTTCCACCGCCTTGTAGGAACCGACCCAGCGGGTGAAGTCGAGCGCCTGCTGCAACCACGGCTGCAGTGCGTCGCAGCCCTGCAGGGCCGACGGGGTGTTGTGCAGAAACGCCTTGCCGGCTTCCCGGTCGTGAAAGAAAAGCGTGCGCACCGCCTCCAGCCAGTCACGCACGGCGACCGGCCCCAGCGGCTCAACAGCGGGCTTTGCCGCCAGGGCATCCCGGTGCGCCACGAAGCTGACTGCCTCCAGGTGCTGGAGGATCTCCTCGATATCTACCAGTGTCCGGGCGTCTTCAGTCATCGGTTCCGGCGTCATCAACGGTGCCGACGCCTGTCAGCCCGCTGCTGCAGCACCACCCAGGTGGGAATTGATGATTTCCATGAGCGCTTCCACCAGCTCGGGATCATCGGTCACCGGGTCAACCATGGCTGCGCGGCACGCCTCGACGGGATCGAGTCCGGCGCTGATGAGCTGCCCGGCGTAGACCAGCGCGCGGGTTGAGGTGGCCTCCTCCAGGCCATGGTCCTTCAGAGTCCGGGCCCGGCGGCCGGCCGCCACCAGTTGTTCCAGCAGCGCCCCATCCATGCCGCCGGATTCCTTGGCGACGATTCGGCGTTCGGTATCCTCGGAGGGATACTCGAAGGTCATGGCGACGAAGCGCTGCTTGGTGGACGGTTTGAGGTCCTTGAGCACGGTCTGGTATCCCGGGTTGTAGGAAATCACCAGCATGAAATCCTCATGGGCGTCGATGATCTGGCTCTTCTTGTCCAGAGGAAGCTGCCGGCGGTGGTCGGTGAGCGGATGGATGACCACCGTGGTATCGGTGCGCGCCTCAACGATCTCATCCAGATAGCAGATCGCGCCCTCCTTCACCGCCCGCGTCAGGGGACCGTCCTGCCAGACGGTCTGCTCGCCTTCCAACAGAAACCGGCCCACCAGGTCCGACGAGGTCAGATCCTCGTGGCAGGACACGGTCACCAGGGGTCGGCCCAGGGTATGGGCGGCATATTCCAGAAAGCGCGTCTTTCCGCAACCGGTGGGACCTTTGAGCATCACGGGCAGGCGTTTGCTGTAGGCGGCGCGAAATACCTCCTCCTCGTTGCCCTGGGACAGGTAGAAAGGAGCGTCGCTGTCCCCCGGCGCCTGGATGACATCCCGTTCCACGCCGCGGATGCGGTCAAGCAGCTTCTTCATAACAAACCTCTCGTGCCGTCGTTGTCGGCGCAGTCGGGACAATCACCGGCTGCGCACGGGCCGGGGCCGGTGGTCGTGCGTGGACCACTAAGATTCTGGATTTTCCTGTTCGATGCGTGAGCGCAGATACAGGTAGACATGGCGGGCGGTGCGTACGGCCATGCGGTCCGGCGTTCTGGGCAGGGCGTCGCGCCGGTCCATGTCCAGGCAATTGCGGTAGTAGACCAGCTCGCGAAGATTGTCGCGCACCGCGTTCAGACTGGGGTCGCCCTTCACGAAGGCCTTGAACACGTCCAGCAGATCGTCGCTGACCGGCATGGGCTTGCCGTGGTGCTCGGCATAGGCGGTGAGCAGGCGACGCATCAGCGCCGTGGTCCGATCCACGGTCTCGGACAGGGGCAGCCCGCCCTGCTCCTGCAATGACTGCTCGAGTTCTTCGATGGCCTGGTCGACGGCATCGAACTCGGCCGTCAGTCTTTCGTTGGAATCGCTCATGGAAATTGCACCGGGCGCTTCTGCTGGATGCGGACTGTGCTAAAATATTATACTTTACTAATATGCTCGGGTATAGGACTCAGCCATCCTCGGGAGATCCCATGCAAAAACTGGTCAAACTCATCAAGGTCAACAACCTTCAATACAACGCAAACCGGGACCCGAATTTCTATCGCCGCACACCCAACGAAGAATTCCGCGTGCAGGCGCTGCTTGGGGGCGATGGCACCGCGCAGGCGCGTTTCGAGGTCGAAGGCAAGGTGATGTGCGAACAGAGCGTATCTCTGCCCGGCACATTCGAATGCCGTTTCCAATTCGACACCCCCGGCGTCCGCGTTGGAACGCTGCAAGTGGAAAGCGGCAGCGAGAAGTTCCAGCAGGAGATCCGCATCGATGTCATGGAGCACGCCTGGGTAGGATAATAGCCGACAGGCCGGCCATAACTCTGATCGAGGGCGGTCGGCGGGCCGCCCGTTTCCTGCGCTCCCGGGTCAGCCCCCGCCCCAACCGTATTGCTCGAGAAACTGCGGCAGGCGGTCGGCGATTTCGTCGCGGCTGAAAAACCGATCGGCCCGGGACAGACGCATCTCGTCCTGCAGGTCCTCGTCGCCGCCGAAGCAGAACACCGCCAGATTGATCTGATACTGGGTACGGATCACGCGGATGACGTCCAACGGGTCGAAAGCGTCGATCTCGTCCAGATCAAGCAGCAGAAACCGATACAGCAGCAACTCGTGCCAGTCGCCGAGATCATCCACATCGGTGACGGTCACCATCTCCCAGCCTTCGGGGACCCGCTGTTGCAGACGCCGAACCATCTCCGGGTCGGCGCTCATCAGAACGAAACGTCGCTCCAGACGACGCTCGATAGTCGGCTCACTCATCCCGCAGACTCCTTCCCGGCTGCGTCATCCGCTCCAGAAACCGGGCCCATCGTGCCGCTTCGTGCCGGGGCGCGTACCTTTCCAGAATGGGCGCGATGACCGCCGCAGTCGGCACCTGACCCGTCAGAGCGGCGGCCATTTCACCATCGGGCAGTGCGATACGATCTATCCTGCCACCGCGCAACACCAGACGCGCCCATCCCACATCTGCGCGACTTTCCAGCAGGTAGGTATCGTGATTGAGCTTCACCCCACCCGGAACGAGCGCGCGGTGCGGACCGTCGAACACGTCCGTCACATCGTCTCTGGCGGCTGTCGCCAGTTCCCGCTCGCAATCGCTTAGCCTGTCGTCCCTCAGCGTCCAACCGTAGGTCGCCTCCACATGATGCCGGAAGCATTCCGCCAGCTTTTCCGGGGATGGCGCCGGCGCGTGCTCGGTCCAGGCAGTCAGGGTCCGGCGCAGCTCATCCTGCAGCCAGCGTCGATAATCCGGAGACGGACACTGCAACGCGGCCGCAAAACGCCCGGCCGGGAAACGCAGCAGGAAGCTGGCCCCCAGTACGTCGGCACGGTTGATGGTGGCCGCCCCACTGCCCAGAATCTTGCGTCCGTCCAACCACAGGTCCCCCCGCCCCACCGCTGTCACATCCAGACCGTAATCGCGGTACACGGCCCGTGCCGGGGCAAGCGCCAGGGCAAAGAATCGCGCCCGATCGGACGACGAGCTCACCTTGGGCATGATGAAGAAGAACGCCCATTGGTCACTGTCGACCCACACCGTACCACCGCCGAGAGGGCGCCGTACAATTTGGATCCCTGCGTGCCGACAGGCGTCGATATCGAGTTCGGCCTCGGCACCCTGACTGGCGCCCAAACAGACATGGGGATGCGACGCACGGGCCCAGGCCAGCACGGGAGCGCTGTCGTCGCTCTGAGCTTCGGCAAGGCCCTGGACAGTGGAGTGCAGGCTGACGGGATCGAGCGTACCCAGATCCAGCCAGCGGGCCACATCCTCGGCCACGTTCAGCCGTCGTCTTCTTCGTCGTCGGGCTGGGGTTGGTAGAAGTAGTCGAAGTAGAAGTCGCGCCGGCCGAGGTTGTCGTACATGGCGGCTCGCTCATGCACACCCTGTTCGATAACCCTGGCCAGTGCCTCGCCCTGCTGACCGTCCACGATGTGAATGCCCCCGATCAACTCTTCGTCGGTGGTAGGCAGGAATCTGCCGGCGAGGGGATCGGGATAGTCCACGAATACCAGATAGGAGCTGCAGTCGGCGTCCATGGGATCGAGCGGCTGCATGACCACCTTGCCCAACCAAGCCAGCCGCGCCACCTCATTGAACTGGGGAATATTGAACTTCTGGCCCTTCTTGTACTTGTTGAGCTCGTTCTTGATGGTACCGAGGTCGGTCACCTTGATGGATTTGGTTGCCATGGCTCTCACCGTTGACCTGCAGGTCCGCACAATTCTCGGGGATGGACACCCAAAATAAAACCCCCGCCGGGGCGGGGGTTCGATCGAAGCACTGACGGCAACCCCCGTCAGAAATCGCTGGGATGACCACCCACGGCGATGGTGAGTGCCTTGCCGATGGCCGCCGGGCTGGACATCAGCTTGAAGAAGCTGTGCGCACCCATCATGCTGAGGTCCGGAAAGTTCACCGCCATACGGAAGCGCATGTGCAGAGCGACCACCTTGTTGCCGAGCACCATCACCTCATAGGGCAGATAGGCGGTATGCTTCAGGGGCTTGAAGTCCACGATGTGCATCTGCCAGGCATCGTCCATGTGCTCGTCACCGTTGGGCGGCGCCTTCATGGACACGCCGATCACGGTTTCCTGCTTGCCCGGAATATCGATGCGATACAGCGGACGCACACCGACCTTGTTGGTCTTGAGATGCTGCTCCACCGCTTTCAGCGCAGCCTGATAGCTGCTGTACTTGGCCAGGTGATAGGGGTCGTCGAAATACTCCATGCCGAACGTGTAGTGGTAGTCGCGCAGATCGCTGGCGGTCAGCCCACGCTCGGAACCGAAGGTCTTCTCCCTGCCCAGAGCCTTGGCCAGCTTGTCCGAAACACTGGACAGATCGTTCTTCAGCCGATAGGCGTTGGCCATGTATACGGGATTGGTATAGGACACCTGAATGTCGTCGCCGACCTTTGTCACCGAAGCCCGCTGGGGCGCTGCGAAGCCGCCCATGTCGGACATGGCGGCGACCTTCTTCAACTCGTCGCTGGTGAATATGATGATGTCCGCGTTCTTGTAGGGCGCGTAGTTGCCGACGATATCGAACCCGGCCTTGGTAAGCGCCGCCTTCACGTCCTGAATCTTGGCCTGCATGTCGCCGGGGCCGTTCGATGCCAGGACATAGGGCTTGAGCCGTTCCGCCGCCTGTGCGCCCTGGGCCAGGGAAAACAGCACTAGGGCGCCGACAAGCAGCCCCGCAAATCTTTTAATAATTTGGTTGATCATTGTTGACTCCAGTCCTCCAGTGCAGGTGGGTACACTCCGCCGGCCAGTTTAATGTAATTCGCGCGGCCGTACGACTGATGATTTCGTGCTGACGAAACGCAAGAGGGACCATGTTCCCATGGTCCCTCTTGCGTCAGACTACCGGGTCATCCAGCGTAATGCCGGTATGCGCCGCATTGAGCCGCCTCAGAACTTCCAAGCATAGCTCACGTCCAGAGCGTCCTGGTGCATACCGATCTTGGTGGTGTAGCTCACTGGGTGGCCACCAAAGGTACCAGTGTAAGTGTGTGTCTGATCGTGCTGGAAGGCGTGCATGTAGGCCACCGTCAGCTCGTGGTTCTTGCTGGGGCTGTAGGTGAAACCGAAGGTCAGGTGCGCCTGCACCACGCCCGGCGCCAAGATGTTGAAGAAGGTCTGATCATTGGGAATCGGGCTCTTCCCGTAGTTGAAACCGCCCCGGAACGTCCACTGGTCGTTGTAGACATAGTTGACGCCCAATTTGTACACGGTCTGGTCCTGCCAGCCGAACCCGAAACCGCCGTCCTTCCCCAGCAGTCGATTCGGGTAGGCCGCCGGGACGCCACCCGGGCCAAATGCGGAAAGGAATTCCTTGGACGAAGGTCCAGCGTTGGAGATGGACTTGACACCCGAGTACAGGATCCGTTCCACATCGAAAGCCACCGTGGTCTTCGGATCCGCCTTGAAGGCCATGCCGACAGCAAAGTTGGCCGGGATGTCGAAAGCACCCTGCTGGGCGAACAGGCCTTTGTACTTGCTGAACTTCTGCATGTACACCTTGGTGGCGGCGGTCGCGCCCAGACTCAGGCGATTGGTGACCTTGCCCATCCAACCTACCCGCAACCCCCAACCCCAAGCGCTGTCGTTGCCGTTGTTGGTCAGGTAGGCTGGGTCAGACGAGAAATGGAAGGCCTGGAAATCGCCCAGCCCATAGGCCCGGAACTGCTGGTAGCCGACGATCAAGGATGCACCGATACTGTTGTCCTGATTGAACTTGAAAGACACAGTGGGGAGAATTAAAGCCTGAGCCAGATTGACTCCAAGAGTCCCTGTGTTCTGAAATTGCCCTACCGACGCTCCCGCGCCTTTGGCCAAGGCCTCGTCGAAGATGTTCTGATCGTAGCGCGTATTCATCCCTCCAGCACCGACCAGGGATACACCGACCGCTATGTTGCCCATCTGCTTGACGTAACCGCCGTTAGGTACCGCAAAAATGTTGGACGTGCTGTCCACCTTCACATCGGCTCCGGCGGGACCGAGAAGCTTCCTAGTGTCGAGTTCCCCATAACGCCGGGGACTGAACAGCTCAAGGCCGACGTCGGCCCGGTTGCCCACCCAGGACATACCAGCCGGGTTGGTTGCCGCGGCCACGGCATCCTGGGGAAAGGCCACACCCGCGCCGCCCATACCGCGGGCCTTGGCACCGTAACCGAGCATAAAGTAGCCGTTGGTCGCATACGCCGCCGGCGCAGCGATGGCTGCGGCAACGGCGAGCGCCGCTGCGGACTGCTTGACGATTCGTTTCATACTCCAAAGCCTCCTGGTATTGATTCTTTAGCTTAGGGGCGCGACCCCACATTGTCGTTTTTTTGCGACAAATCCGCCCCAAGGGTGCGTTCGAAAGAGTGTCAACCACTCGATCATTTGTCAACTAATTGGCGTAACCGCCGTTAACAGCTAGTGAAACGGCATTGCAGCAAGTATCGTGCCCAAATTGCCGGCACCGCCGGTCGTTGCATGCCTACAACGCCCAGTCGAAGCACAGCCCCTGTTAAAGAGCACTGACGGGCGGGTTGTGAGAGGGCACCCGTTTCCGTAACACGCAACCGAGGAGCGAAAGATGCGCCCAGCAGTTTCCGTACGTCAAGTCGCCACCGCCATTGTCCTGACAGGGATGTCCACGGAAGTGTTAGGCGCAGGATTCGCCATCCAGGAACAGAGCGCCAGCAGCCTGGGCAATGCCTTTGCCGGCGGCGCGGCCATCGCTCAGGATGCCACCACGACGTACTTCAATCCCGCCGGCCTCACCCGTCTGCCCGACAATCAATTGGCGGCCGGCGTTCATTTCATCCGTCCACACCTGCAGTTCACCAACAACGGCACAGTGAACCTGTTGGGGCAACCCGTGTCCGGCGGCGACGGCGGCGACGCGGGCTCGACTATCCCGGTGCCGGACCTCTACTACTCCCACCGCATCAACGGCCGCACCGTTGTCGCTGTGGGCATCAATGCGCCGTTTGGCCTGAAGACGGAGTACGACGCAGGCTGGGTGGGACGCTATCAGGCCATCAAGACCGAGCTGAAAACGGTCAACATCAACCCGAGCATCGCTTACAAGGTCAACGCCCATCTGTCCGTTGGTGCCGGTTTGGACGCCCAGTACGCAAAGGCCGACCTCACGCAGGCAGTGGACTACGCCGGCATCTGCACGGCAGCGACACTGCAAGCAGGGGGCAATCCCGCCGGTTGCCTGGCATTGCCGGAGGGCACGGCTTCGGTCAGCGGCGACGATTGGAGTTACGGGTTCAATCTGGGTTTGTTGTATGAGTTGGATTCCGCCACCCGGTTCGGTGCGGCTTACCGGTCCAGCGTCTCACACACCTTGAGCGGCAACGCCAGCTTCACCAACGCGCCCGCCATGTTCACGGCACAAGGCCAATTCGTTCCCACACAGGTGCATGCCAACATCAAGCTGCCGGATGTCCTGTCGGTGAGCGCCTACCACGACGTGAATACCCGATGGGCGGTCATGGGTGATGTCACCTGGACCCACTGGAGCCGCTTCCAGCAACTGGCCATCGACTACGCATCCAACCAGAACCCGAGCATTACCGACGAAAACTGGAAGAATACTTTGCGTTACTCCATAGGCGCCAATTACCGGTACAACAGCCGCTGGCTGTTCAGGGGCGGTGTCGCTTACGACCAGACGCCCATCCCCGATCCCCAGCACCGTACACCGCGCATCCCGGGCAACAACCGCACATGGCTGGCGGTGGGCATGCACTACCAGGCAAGCCCTGCGCTCGCGCTGGATGCGGGCTACGCCCATCTGTTCATCAGCCCCACATCCATGGATCATCAGGACATCCACGCCGCACAACCGGGCGGCGGCGGCACGATCAGCGGCACCTACGACTCCAACGTGAATATCTTCAGCGCCCAGGCCACCTGGAGCTTCTGACCCGGCGCAGACGAAAAAGGCCCCGATGCCGGGCATCGGGGCCTTTTTCGTGCAAACACCGGATTCGGCCGCTATTCCACGTCGTCCAGATCCATGGTTCCCACCTCCTCACCGTCGAGCTGACGGCGTACGAAACCCACGTCCTTGTCGTTCAGGGCAAACGGGAACGAGAGTATGTCGGTAGGGCTGGAATCCCCATACGGGCGATTGCAGGCCGAAACTTCCTCGTCGTCCTTGCCGGGACAACCCGACGTCTGGAAAGGCTTGCCGGAGGCGATCAGCGCTTCCAGTTCCTGTTGGTCCAGGCCGTAGTCCACCACCTGGCCGGCGGCATTGAACTTCATGTCGTCGATGCGGCCGCCGGCGTAGTCGATGATGAACCTCGCCACCTGGACCCGGCGCCACTGGTCGCGGGGTACCGGGTCCCAGTCTTCCATCATGGAACCCTGTTCGGGGAAGAAGGCAAACATGTGATTGTGTCCGCCCATGTCCCGGATACGCTGCGCGACGTCCAGGATCTCCTGCTCGGTCTCGCCCATGCCGCAGATCAGATGGGCACCGAACTTCTCGGGACCGAAGATTTCCGCCGCCCACTCGATGGCCTGCCAGTACTTCTTCCAGCTGTGGGGGCTGTCCACCGTCTTGCCGCGGGTGCGTTCGAAAATCTCTGGTGTAACCGCGTCCAAGGCCACGGTGAAGATGTCCGCGCCTTCATCCCGCAGGGTCACCAGGTCCTCGTACTTCATGGTGGTCGGGTTGGACAATATCGATACCGGCACGTGGGGCGCCGCGGCCACCCATTTGCGCAGCAGCACCAACGTGTCGTGGTCAGAGTTCGGGTGGGTGATCATGGAAATGCACATGCGTTGGAACTGACCCTTGTCGGCGCCCTGCTTCACCCGCTCAATGACTTCGTCATAACGGGCAGTGGGCCAATCCACCCGGATGAAATTGCGGTCGGCGTAGTCCCGCGACTCCTCGCGATGGCGGGCCAGTCCGCAGTAGCTGCAGTTCGCCCGGCAGCCTTCCGGATAAGTCACCAGCAGATTGAGGCAATGGGTACATGCCGTGCGGTGCATGGTTCCGGGCACCAGACCGAGGGTAATGGCGGCCGCCGTCGACATCTGCACGTAATCCGGCGAACGCATGTCGGGGGTCTGAATATGGTAGTTGGGCCGATAGAACTGGAGCGGCGCGACCACCTGTTCTGCGGGAGCACTCATGGGATCTTCCTCCATCGTTGTACCCGGACTGCACGCGACTTCGAGCCTGTGCGGCATTCCGACGGATTCACCAGTGTTTCCAAGGCAGATAACTCCACGTGCGGAATCTGCCCACAACGCATTGCATGCAACTCACATCCCGGCCGCAGGGCGGCTAGGCTGCAAAATACTCATCGAACGCGATCCAGCCCCGGCGATGTACCGCATCTTCACCCGCTTTTGCCGTACGCCAGAACTGCTGAAGGTAGCGGCGCCGTTCCACGGCCCGGGCGATACTCACCTCGTACTGATCACGAACGTCTTCTTCAAAATCGTCCAGCGCATCGCCGTCGCCCGCCAACGCCCCGGCCACCGCCTGCCCCGCCCGTTCGCCGGAGACCACGGCCGCAGAGATCCCGGCACCGCTGATGGGATGGGTCAGGCCCGCCGCATCACCGACGAACAAAGTACAACCCACCGCCAGGCGGTCGCGCAGACCGCCCACCGGAATGGCGCCGCCGGTACGGTACAGCACCTGCGCATCCACCAGTCCATCCGCGACCAGCTGCGCGTGCAGCCGTTCCAACGGCGCCTTCAGGTTGTCTTCGAATCGCTTGTCCGCCCCGAGCCCCACGTTGGCCACGGCGCCTTTGGGAAACAGCCAGCCGTAGCCGCCGGGAAACGCGTCGGAAAGCCAGATATCCGTGTCCGAATAGGGCACTTTGAGCGCCGATGTGTACTGGCGTGTGTAGACCACCTCCAGGCTGGGCAAGCCCATGGCTGCAGCCACCGGCGAATGGGGACCGTCGGCGGCGATCAGGTACCGGTAGCGCACCCGCTGCTCCCGGCCTTCGGCCTTGCGACGAATCACGGCGATCCGGTTGGAGACGTCGACATCCATCAGCCGGCTGCCCGTCCACAAGTCAGCTCCGGCTTCAGCGGCGCGCCGGGCGATGGCCCGGTCGAAGCGTGCCCGATCGATCATGATGCCCGGGAAATCGGTGGCGGCAACCGCGCCTGAAGGCAGCACGCTCTTCATGCCGGTGATTCCCTGAACCTTCACCCCATCCTGGCGCGCATAGGCACCCATAGGGCTTGGGATGAACTCGGCACACTGCACGGGTTGGCCTACGCGCTCGTTGCGCTCCACGGCGAGCACCTGCGCCCCGCCCGCGGCCGCTTTCCAGGCCGCGCTGCCGCCGCCCGGTCCCAGACCGATGACCAGCACATCCACGTCCTGTATGTCGTCGACCGCCATGGTGATCGCCTAACCGGCTCCTCCAGCGTGGACGCCCGGCTCGACGCTGGCGAGTGCGGCTTCGATCACCGCAATGAAGTCGTCGCGCTGCAACATGAGCATTTCCACAGGATAGCCGTCAAAGAAGCACTGCACATTGGCACGCAACTCGGTCACGGCCGTATCCCTTAGCGCGGCTTCCAGGTCCGGGACCATGCGCCGCGGATTCACGAAGAAGTCGCCGGTGATCCAGAGCTGCTTGATGCGTCCCCGCGGCTGGTCCAGCGCCACCTGGGCCCGCATCAGCCCCCCGGAGCAGCGGTGAACCCCGACCCGAACGGGCGCGTCGCTGTCGGGGCGGTTGTGCTGATAGACCCACTCGTCGGTATCGATTTCCGCGAGCGCCTCGCGGTACAGAGCCTGCTCCACGTCGCTCAATGCGGTAGCCGGTTCGAACTCCACGCCGAACCCGGCGGCGAACGCGGCTGTCATGTGCTCTCGCACTTCCGACAGCGGTGGGGCCGTGCCCAGCAGCTCCGCCAGGTTGGCCACCCGTTCCCGGGCCGATGCAATGGCCTTGTCGGAAAGCTTTTCGGCGGGAATTTTCAGCACCCGCAACATCTTTTCCACGTCGAACTCCACCAGCAGGGTGCCCTGAAACAGGATGGAGTCACCGTCGAACGCACCGCCGGTGCCGGAAATCTTGCGCCCGTCCACTTCGATGTCATTGCGGGGCCGAAAGCGCGCATCCACGCCCAGACGGCGGATCCCGTCGGCGGCGGCCTCGCAGATGCGCCGGGAGATCTCGGTCATGTCAGCAGTGCCCAGAAAACGCTTGTCCAGGTACAGCTCCCAGCCGATCTGGGTCTGATCGAAATACAGCGCGCCGCCGCCGGTGATACGCCGCTGCACCGCGATGCCCTGCTCCCGGCAGTAGTCCAGACGCAGTTCCTGCTCCACGTTCTGGTGAAAGCCCAGCAAAGCCGAAGGCTCGAAGCTCAGAAAACGGAGGGTATGGGGAATGGCACCCTGTTCGTGAGCTTCCAGAACCGCCCGATTGAGGGCCATGTTCTCCGCCGCGCGGCGCAGTCCCGTATCGATTACCCGCCAGCGATAAGGGTCACGGCCACTCATGCGCTGCAGCAACCTCCGGCTGATTGGTTGCCCGCATCGACCACCCGGATGCCACCGAGAGTGCCGGTGGCTTTGGCAGGTTCCTGCGTGGCGCGTGCGGCACGTTCGTGTTCCAGCACAGCGTCCAGGTCAAGTTCGATACCGGTGCCGTTCTCGACCGCCATCACTTCATCGCCTACCGCAATGGAACAACAGGCGGGAGTGACCTGCACACGTCGCTCCAGACGCGCGGCCAGTTCGACCGTGCCGTCCGAGGGGTGGGCGATACCGTTCAGACCGGCCATGACCGCATAGCTGTCGATCTGCATCTTGGCCATGCCGGGCGGACGGGCACAGCCCAACAACAGGGGGGTATCCGGCAGGGCGTGGCGGGTGTCCATGAAGAAGCGGCCTACCGCGCCGCTGTCGGGCGTCACGAAGGGTCGATGGGCCGGGGCGTAGAACGGCATCACCACCACCAGCACCACCGCATCGGGCAGGTGGCGCTGAAGCATCTCCAATGCGTTCCATTCACCGAGCAGGTGGCCGTAGTGCAGCCCCACCACGATATGGGGAACCACCTTCATGTCTGTCGCTACCAAGGCCTCGAGAGTGGCTTCGAAGTCGTCCACCGTGCGCTTGAGGTGGTAGACCTGAGTGATGGTTTCCTGGGCGCCGATCACGTCCATCATGGCGGCGTCGATACCGGCCTGCGCCATGCACTGGGCGGTGTCCTCGTCCATGAGCGCCGTGTGGCTGGCGATCCTGAACCCGGGGAACTCGTCCTTGATGCGCCGGATGGTCGACCAGTAGGACCCGTACTCCACCTGGTTGCGGTGGTTGGATCCCCCGGTCAACAACATGCCCTGGCCGCCGTCGGCAACGATCTCGTTGACCACCCGCCACAGGTCTTCAGGCGTGCGGGCGGGGATCATGGGCTCCAGGATCTTGGCCTTGCAGTGGTCGCACTGCAGCTTGCAGTCGCCGCCGGTGATGGAGACCGCCGGCCAGGCACTTTTGCCGCAGGAAGACAGCTCGCTGGTGTTGAAGCTCTTGAAGGTGGGCGTATAGAAATTGATGCGCAGGTCCTGTCTTGAGGGCAGCGCAGGCCACCGAGCCTGCATGTCCCCTATCAGACTGCGATCCAGGGCGACGTCTTCCAACGCCTCCACCCGCTGGACGATGTCATACCAGTCACTCATAGGGATACCTCGGATAGGCGGAACGACCTGGACGGCCGGCCGCCGTCTCGAACCAACTCGCCGCTGTCAACGGCAGCACCGGGCAGCGGTCGCGCAAAGCCGCCACGGCGCAAAATGCTGAAGCGGACGGGTCCCGCCGGGCCATGGACCACCGGCCGCACCCGACCAAGGCGGCAAAGGGACAGTCCATCGACTGCCCCTTTGCCGGAACCGACCGCGTCGGGTCTCAGCAGCCGCCGAAACCCTCGGCTTCCATCTTGGCTTCCAGAGCCGAGAGCGCATCGGCCCCGGTCTTGAGGTCTGCCGAATCGGTATTCCAGTCGGCAGCCTTGATCTTCACCAGCCAGCCTTCCCCATAGGGGTCGTCATTGATCAGGCCAGGCTTGGCGGAGACGGCGTCGTTGATCTCGACAACCTCACCGGCCACCGGCGTCTTGGCAGGCCCCACCCACTTGCCGGACTCCACGGTGGCGCAGGACTTGTCCTTCTTTACATCCTTGCCGACCTTCTTCGGCGTATACGAGACAATGGTACCGGCCAGTGAGCAGGCATAGGAGGTCAACCCTACAGTGACCGTACCGTCACTCTCGGGCCGCGCCCAGACGTTGTTTTCGACGTTGTAATACAGGTCTTCAGGTATATTGCACCCACGTACGGCACCCATTTTTCTTGCCTCCTTAACGGACTGGTACTTGCTACGTATCGGGCCGTGTGCCGCCTCAGCGTTCAGGCTGACCCGGCGTGACGAAATTCAGAAGGACAAGACCTTGTCACAGGTCATGATTAGATCCGCGAGCGCACTGGCCCGTGAGACATGATCCACTTCAGGGATAAGGTCTGTCTGGACGTCGATTCTATACCCCGGCAATGCGGGCTGGCAAACGTGCAGGACCGCGCCCGCACGCTTCGCATCCCGAATGAAGTCGATGATTTTCTTGCCGCCGTCCATGGCCGCCAGATCGTCCGCCACACCCTTCTCCATGAGGCGGACACCCTCCATAGTGAAGAACATATTCACCTCTGCGTCCATGGACGCCAGCAGCGAGGCCAGATAAAAGGGCGTCGCGCAACGGTGGGGCGTACTGGGACCGGCCGTCACAATCATGACGACGGAGGCGTCCTCATTGTCGAGATACTGGTCGGGATCCATAGCCATGTCTATTTGATGTTGCGGCTGCAGTGAATGTCTTCCCGCAACGCACGCTCGCAATAGCCCTCATGGGCCGCATCCCCCGTCAAGAACTTGGCGAGGGCTTCGTCCGGGCCGGCGCTCGGGGTCACCCGCGCAACCCAGGCATTGTAGGGATCGCTGTTCAGAAGGGTGGGTGTGTCAAGGACATCCGGATTGCCTTCCTCGATGACGCAGTCGAAGAAGTTCGGGATCGGCCCCGCCCATTTACCGCTCTCGATGGTCGCCACCGGCTTGCCGGGCGGCCTGCGGGTCCCCGGGCGGCGTACCCGCACGTGGATGATCTTGCCGGCGATGGTCTGAGAGATGTCCGTCATCCCCACCGTCAGGCTCCCGTCTCCCTCCCGGCGCACCCAGATCTGGAATTCGTCGTCATAGAAGAGTTCCGGATGGAACTCGCAGCCGTTGCATTCCATAGGAGCGAGCGTTCGTCAGCTTCCAGACACGCGACAGGTGCAGGGACCAGCGCCTCTGCACCGCGACGGGAAACGGGTGCCGCCGGCGACCGGCGGGGTCGCCGACGGCGGGATGTTTCCGCTAGATGATGCCCTTGTCCTTCAGAACGCCGATGGAGTCGCTGACGTTCTCGTGCACACCCAGTTTGCGGGCGGACAGGCCCATTGCCAGACCGAGCAACTGGGTGAAATAGATCACTTTCACGTTGGTCTTGATGCCGAATTCCTTCTCCGCACGGACCTGATGCATTTCCAGGCCCGAGTGGCAGGTCGGACATTCCGTAGCGATGACCTCCGCTCCGGAGTCCTCAGCGGCCTGCAGCAGGTTCAGGACCAACTGGGTGGAGGTATCCGCATCCGACAGGGTATGGGCACCGCCGCAACAGGCGGTTTTCAAAGGATAGTCCACATTGATGCCGCCGGCCGCCGCCAGCAGGTCATCCATGAAATGTGGCTTGTAGCTGGACTCCGAACCCGGACCCTGGTCCTTCTCCGGGAAGATCTGCCGCGGCCGCGTATACATGCACCCGTAGTAGTTGGCGATCTTCAGCCCGTTGAGGCTCTTCCTGAGTTTCTGCTTGATCCCTTCCGGCCCCAGCTCTTCCATCAGCCATTCCAGAAGGTGCAGAGTGCGCACGTCGCCCTTGTAGACGGGGTCGTCCGATTTGCGGGCCAGGTCCTGGACAGTGTCCATGGCCTTCTCGGAAGTGGCCGTCTCGAATTCCGCCTTCTTCAGGTTGTGATAGCAGCCGTTGCACGGCGCCATCACCGCATCCAGCCCCATCTGCTCGCTGGCGATCGCCAGATTGCGCGCGGACAGATAGGTCTGCAGCATGGGATGGACGTTCTTCACCTCCATGGCGCCGCAACAGTTGTAGTCGCGCAGGTTCTCCATCTCCAGGCCCAGCGCCTTGACCAGCACGCGGGTGGACTTGTCGTAGGGGCCACCGGAGCCCTCCAGGGCACACCCGGGATAATATGCGACCTTAGCCATGGCTGGCCTCCTTCTGTTCCCGGACGTATGCACGCAGCACGTCACCGGTCTTGCCCCAGCTCTTGGTCTTGGGCGTGAATACGAAGTTCAATCCCATCTGCATCATCTGCCCGATGGGAAGATGC
>Ga0102956_1000072_pt1 | contig 31268 bp, 33 predicted proteins | sample SalPonF2_A_D2_MG_FD_84515 | JGI IMG/M metagenome (GOLD analysis project Ga0102956, IMG submission 84515) | Salt pond soil microbial communities from South San Francisco under conditions of wetland restoration - Salt Pond MetaG SF2_A_D2_MG ...
ATGGTCTCGATCAGGCTGTGGGTCGAAGAATACAGGGTAATAAGCACCGAGCGGAGACCGATGTTATCGACCGCCGATCTTGTAAGTGCGTTGAAATCGAATCGGGGCCCGACCAGCCCGTTGCAACTGGTGACCGGGCTTTGCTCGAGTATCGTCTGGCGAATTGGCGAAATGGTGGATCAGTTTGAAGACAGGGTTGCCGATCTGGAGACACGTTCGCTGGACGGCCGGGACTCCGATCTGCGCCGCGGCCTGTCCGATCTGCGCCGGGAGGCGATAGCCGTCAGGCGCTACCTGGCGCCGCAGAGAGAGGCGCTCAATCGGCTGCCCATGGAGAGGATCGAGTGGATGTCTGAGGCGGACCGCATGAAAATCCGGGCCGTGACCGACAGCCTGATTCGCAACATCGAGGATCTTGACGCGTTGCGCGAACGGGCCGGTGTCACTCAAGAGGAGCTGACAAACCGTATTGCCGAACAGATGAATACCCGCATGTACGTGTTGTCGATCGTTGCCGCGATATTTTTGCCTCTCGGGGCATTGACAGGGCTGCTCGGCGTTAACGTCGGCGGTATTCCCGGATCCGAGTATCCGCTCGCGTTCGGGGTCTTCGTGTTGTTTTTGCTGGCCGTGGTCGCCGCCCAGATCATCTGGTTCCGCCGCAGGAAGTGGTTCTGACTGAGTTGCGAAGGCGGCGAACCTGCGAGCATGGTGGCAGCGTCACTCCACCCGAACCGGCACCAGGACCGGGCCCCGCGGAGCGAAAATCAGCTCGAAAAATTCGCTGCTTTGTCTATAGTCACTAAAGGCGGCAAAGCAAAGTGCCTCCGGTTGCCGCAAACCCGGCGCCGGATTCGGTAAGGACACTGGCGAGGGACGATCGAGTGAATCTGGGACAGGCCTGTTTGCGGGTGGACGCCGAAGGGTTTTCGCAACAGGCGGCGTCAATCGCAGTGCTGACAGCCCGAACTCGGGCATTGCAGCATAATCCCAAAACTGCGGCATACAGGGCCGCGCGTGCCCATCGCCTGGCCTTGTCATACCCGGGAGCGGATCCATCCCGGCAATGACCGACCCAATCCTGGCTCGCTGCCGTCGCGGCTCAAAGACGGGCGGTTTTGACGGATACGAAGGGAACTCGTCCGAGTTTGCCATTCCATCCGTGCAAAGCGGCCTCACCAATATCCGCGAGGGACTACGCTGCGTCACTGCGGGAGCCGACACCTGCGGCGAAGCGAGCGCGGCAGGAAAAACGCCGCGAACACGTGAATTATCTCGTCATGCCGTTCCCTGCAAGCATGGGTCGCGGCGCACACCGCTCGATGGGATCGCGCTGTGACTCCTCGGCTAATTGCAACCCGCTCAGCCCTGCCTTGCCTGCTGTTTGGCGCTAATTCGGCCGCAGCGCAATCACCCGGCTCCGGCCTCGAACAGCACTGGATATTGGCGCTGCTCGCCGCAATGCTGATTCTCGTCGGCGTGTTTCTGGTACTTGTAGTCACGATGAATCGCAACCAGCAATTGCACCGTCATCTTCGTCATAACCGCCGCCGCATAACCAGAGAGCTGCGCAGCATTTGCCGCCACGTCGAGCAGATACGCCAGACGCTGCAGGATGCCGGAATGAACGATAGTTTCTGTGGACCACAGAGCACGCAGATTCCCGACCAGTCCCAGTTGTACCGCGAGCAAATGACCGAACTGCAGCACCAGCATGAGCGCTTGCGCCGCGTCAGCCAGCATATCAGCACGCATCCGCAAGCATTTCCAAACGCGCGGAATCTACAGAATTTTGTTGCCAAGGCAGATCGTTTTCTCACTGCGATCGAGGAGGAATTCGAGCAATACTGCTCATCGAGCAGCGCAGCCAACGAGGGTGTCGACCGCGAAACGCTGCACCATCTGCGCCACTTCACCGCGCCCGACAGGAAAAACTTCGAGGGCCGTTTCATCGCGCCGATGAAACGCCTGATCAGAATACTGCGCAGCGAATCCCGCTCCGGCCGGTCACGCCAGCGCCGCTGAACGATGCCAAGAGCAATACCCCGGCGCTGACAACCCTGGATTTCTGACACAATGAGTACCAGCCGAAAAGGAAATCGTCATCGGTAATCCCGAGTTGATAATTGGCAACAAGAACTACTCATCGTGGTCGTTGCGGGCTTGGCTCGCACTGAGAAAAACAGGCATCGCCTTCGCCGAAAAAAGAATTGCGCTATTCGAACCCGGTTTCAGGGAAATCCTGCTCGCGCATTCGCCTGCCGCCAAGGTACCGATCTACGTCGAATCCGGTTTCGCGATCTGGGATACGCTCGCGATTTGCGAATACCTGGCGGAGAAACACCCGGCGCTATGGCCGGCGGAACGTAAAAGCCGTGCCCGGGCGCGCTCGATCTCGGCGGAAATGCACTCCGGTTTCCAGGCTTTACGCACTGCTTTGCCGATGAACTGCCGGGCAGTCGGGCGGCGCGTCGGAATCACTACGGACATCGCAATGGACATCGACCGAGTCGAAGGCATCTGGACCGACTGCCGGAAAAACCGGAGGTCCGGCGACGGGCCATGGTTATTCGGGGATTTCTGTATAGCGGATGCGATGTTCGCGCCGGTCGCATCGCGATTTCGCACCTATGACATCAACTGCAACGAAATCGCCACCGAATATATGCAAACGGTGCTATCCGATGCGGACGTTCGCGCCTGGTATGCGGATGGCGTGCTCGAGACCGAAATCATCGAGGAAGACGAGGCCGGCGCGGCCTGAGTCCCGACCCGATGCCTGACTCGACAACACATTCGGAGTTTGCAGATATTTTCTCGCGTTCGCGCGAGATTTTGCTCGCTCACTCGCGGTCGCTCGTGCTGGTTCGCGACGAACCGGGCGATATATATCTGAATACCGCCCATCAAATGAAAAACGGCCAGCCGCTGTTCTTTGGCGCCGCCGCTATCCGCAAGCGATACGTTTCGTTTCACCTGATGCCGGTCTACGTCTTTCCCGAGCTGTTGCACAGTATCCCGACGCAACTCGAACGCCGCCGTCACGGCAAATCCTGCTTCAACATCAAACATCCGGACGACGTCATTTTCGCTGCGCTCGAACAACTCACCGCGCACGGAATTTCGCAATACCGGCGCGCCGGGTACGTGCCCGACTGAATCTTCACAACATCAGGCTGTTTGTCTGCATGGCATCAGACTGCGACCCCGGTTCTGCGCGAGCCGGTTGCGTGCATGCCTTCACCCGGCGCCCGGCTGGCGCCGCGCTCGCCCGTACAGGTATTCCAGGGCCAGAGTCGCCCCGGCCAGCGCCGCTCTTCCCACACCAGGTTCGCCGATGCCTGACGCACTGCCCAAGGCCCCGAGCGGGTACCGGCACGCCCGTTGTCGCCAGATCGAATGGAATACCACGCACAATCACATCGGCCACGGATGCGGCCGGATCAGTACAATGCGGAACGCGAAGAAAGGATGCCGCTCCGCCATACAGCGCGTCATTGCTCATAGGCGCCAAGTTCCCATAATTGGGTTCCCGACGCCGATACTACGCTATATAGAGCGGACGGCTCACCCGCCGAAGCATGGTCGACAGATTTACCCTGTGCCGCCAGCGGACGGCGCGCAAAGCTCGACAAACCGGAGACAGGGGAAGACAAAATGAGCGAAAAAATCATCGACGTCTGGATGCAGCATCCAACCGCGAGATTTCTCTCGGAACCGTTTTTCGATTCATTGAAAAAATGGACCCGGCGGGAATTTACGGACACGATACCGCTCGAAGCGACAGTCAGAGCCATGGACGAGGCCGGGGTCGCCGTGGGCATGATGGCTGCATGGCACGGGCCGCAAGGGGCCCTGATCGGTAACGACCAGGTAGCGGAATGGATCGCGCAATTCCCGGACCGCTTCATCGGCATCGCCGCGGTCGACCTGGCTCGTCCGCTGGTTGCCCTGCGCGAACTCCGGCGCTGCGTGCGCGATCTCGGGTTTCGCGGGTTGCGAATCGTCCCCTGGCTGTGGGGTCTGCCGCCGGACGATCGACGCTACTATCCTCTTTATGCCGAATGCATCGAACTGGACATCCCGTTTTGCCTGCAGGTCGGCCATACCGGCCCATTGCTTGCCTCCGAGCCAGGCAGGCCAATCCCCTATCTCGAAAATGTTGCAATCGATTTCCCAGAATTGCGAATTGTTGCCGGCCACATCGGCGCGCCATGGACCGCAGAAATGATATCGCTGGCGACTAAATTCGAGAACGTGTACATCGACACTTCGGCCTACAAGGTCAGCCGTTTTCCACCGGAGTTCAGGAGCTACCTGCAATCGCACGGCCGCGCCAAGATCATGTTCGGAAGCAACTACCCGATGCTAACCCCCTCAGCCTGCCTTGCCGACCTTGATTCGCTGGCGCTGGAAGAAGCCACCCGGGCAGATTATCTTGGGCAGACCGCAAGCCGCGTTTTTCGTCTCGACTGATCTGACAAGGCGCTTGCGACACAGGAGTCGACATCTCATGAGCGCGCAACACCCGGAAATCCTTGCGCCATCCGATAAGCCCGAACAGACAGCTGCTGCCACCAGTGCTTTGCGCACCGCTTTTGCCGCGTACGACGATGCCTGACATCCGCAGCGGGGTCGAGACACGGATACGAGTTGCGACAGACGGGGATCTTCCGCAACTCGTCGCAATCTACAACTACTTCGTCAACAGCAGCCACGTCACGTTCGATACGTCGGCGTTCACAGTCGAACAACGCCGTCCGTGGCTGCAGAGTTTCGCCGCAACCGGGCGTTATCGTCTTTTTGTTGCCGAAGTCGCCGGCGTAGCCGCGGGCTATGCAAGCAGCCAACGATTACGGCCCAAACCCGCGTATGACTGCTCCGTGGAAACAACAGTCTATGTGGCGCCTGAATACGCACGCCGGGGAATCGGCGCGATGCTCTACGATGCATTACTCGCTTCTCTCGAGGGGGTTGGCGTTCACCAGGCATTCGCTGGAATCGCACTGCCAAACGATGCCTCGGTAGCGTTGCATGAAGCAGTCGGCTTTCGCCATGTGGGCACGTTCCCCGAAGCAGGTTTCAAGTTCGACAGATACTGGGACATTGCCTGGTATGTGCGACGCCTTGCGGACGACCGGGATCGCGGGTGCCCCTAGATACACGCCGGGACCGATTTTGCGCAAACGGTTTACAAGCTGATCCGCGCGCTGCCAGGACAACGAGCGATTCCTGCAGGCCGGGGACAGCCATTGCGATTGGCCGGGGCACGCTGCGAACCGGGTGCGCGCAGGCTGAGCGAAAGAAACGGGTGCCGGAACCCGGGGGCGACGTTATCCGATGAAACAGATTTTCATTGCCTTCCCTCAATCGGGCGAGAAAAATGAACTCGATCGGGAAACGTTGCTAAATGAAGACATCCGCTGCCAGAATGTCGCGGAGCCTGCTTCTGGCGCCACATCCCACTGCGCGAGCTATCGCCGCGAGAACCGCCTGGCGTCTTGATTTAACGTCGCTGCAATACGAACCGCGCTGCACCCGGGCCGGAGCGACAGGGCTGGATTAGATGACGGCGCAACGTCACTGCGAACCGCAAACTGGAATCACGGGAGAAAAACTGGAATGAAAATGGCAAACAAGCTCGGCGCCGAATTCATCGGCACGTTCTGGCTCGTCCTCGGTGGCTGTGGCAGCGCCGTCCTTGCGGCAGGATTTCCGGATGTCGGCATCGGTTTGCTCGGGGTCTCTCTCGCATTCGGATTGACAGTTCTGACCATGGCGTTCGCCATCGGTCATATCTCCGGATGTCACCTCAATCCTGCCGTGTCGATTGGACTGTGGGCCGGCCGCCGGTTCCCTGCATCCGAGCTGATCCCGTATATCCTGGCCCAAACGGTCGGCGCCGTTTTCGCTGCCGGCGTTCTTTATGTCATCGCGAGCGGCGCCGCAGGGTTTTCGCTGGCCGACGGATTTGCCGCAAATGGCTACGGCGCGCATTCCCCCGGCGGCTACTCGCTGACCGCCGGCCTGACCAGCGAAGTCGTCATGACATTCGTTTTCCTGGTCGTTATTCTCGGCGCCACCGATCCTCGTGCCCCGGCTGGTCTCGCGCCGATAGCCATCGGCCTGTGCCTGACGCTGATCCACCTGGTCAGCATTCCGGTCACCAATACCTCGGTAAATCCCGCTCGCAGTACTGGTCCGGCACTGTTCGTGGGAGGCTGGGCGCTGTCGCAATTGTGGCTGTTCTGGATTGCGCCGATTGTCGGCGCACTGCTTGCCGGAGGCTTCTATCGCTGGCTCGGCGGCAACGACGCAGAGGCATAAGGGATGCCCGTCATTCCCGATTGTCAATCGTTGCGCTGAGGACCCGGCACCATCGACCACTGAATTTCGGCGGTACCGCGCATCTCGTCGACATGCAGGTTCGGCGCGGTCGTAAAAAAGATGATTCGAGTCATGCCCAGGATTTCTCCGCTGTCGAGGTCCACATTGCGCGTGAGGAAGGGACGGCTCACCCCATTGATTTTGCGATGATCCATGTAATGCGTGGCGATGCGTCGCTCCTCCGGATCGATGTCCGGATGAAAGGCGCGTACATTCCGGCTTTGCAAGATCAGGCAACTTTCCGGATCGAGCAGGTAAACGGTCTCGAAGCCGTCTGCCAGGGTGAGCTTGAGCGCGGCCATCGGCTTACCATCGAGAAATTCCGGCGAATCGAGTTCCAGCGTGTGTCCGTTTCGGATCATATCGGCAAGCGTCCACAGATGCCCCGGTCCCTCCAGTCCATGGATCAGTGGCGCGGCAGCGGCATCACTGATCGGAACCGGTTCCTCGTCGCCGGCACGGCGCTGCCACCCACGCTTTCCATCCCAACCCTCCGAAAACACCCGCCGCCCGCGATCGTAGACGTCGATTCGCATCGCGCCGGCTCGGGTCGCCCGGTAATATCCATCGACCGAAAATCCCGGTTCCTCGATCCCCAATGTATATGCAACGGCGTCGGCTGCGCGCAATGCGGCGCCACCCACCGCACGATCGTGGCACGCGAGCAGCCGGGGCAGATTTTCATCCCCGGCTATGGCGGTGGACACCAGGGAAACCCACAAAACCAGGACCGCGATTAGGGTAATGCCCATGAACTTGATTCTCCGTAAGGCTTTCTCAGAATGATGCGACAACGGCGTAGACGGTTGCACGGGGCCGCGCCGGCCAAGCAACCCGGGGAACTGCGCGCTCGAGTAATACCGTGGCCCTGTCAGCCGCCATGGCCTAAATCCAGGGGAGCAACCTGATGGATCTGAACCAGGTAACAATCGGATCAACCGACGTCGCCCGCTCTATGCGGTTTTACCAGCAGCTCGGGCTGCGCCTGATCGTCGACAGCGCGCCACGATACGCCCGCTTCGAATGCCCCAACGGAGCGGCTACTTTTTCGATACATCAGGTCGATACCGTTGCGGCGCCGGCAACAACGCTGATTTATTTTGAATGTCCCGACCTCGATCAGCGCTATCGCGAACTTTGCGCCGCCGGTGTGATATTCGACAGCGCCCCGGAAGATCAGCGCTGGTTGTGGCGTGAGGCGCGCCTGCGCGATCCCGACGGCAACCCGATCTGCCTTTATCATGGCGGCGAAAATCGACGTAATCCGCCGTGGCGAGTCAGTGAGTGAGGCAAGAATGAGGGGGTAGCACCTGATGACGGCTGGCGCACACGAAAAACACCGCTGCTCTTTTGTTGTACTTTATCGGTGGCGACTGCACGAAGGAATGGAAGAGGATTTTGTCGCAGCCTGGTCAGAGGTTACCAGGCACCTGCGCGACACTGCCGGTTCGCTCGGGTCACGCCTGCACAGGGGCAGCGACGGGCTGTGGTACGGCTATGCACAATGGCCTGATGCCGCGGCGCGGCGGCGTGCTTTCGCCGGCGCTGCGGAACTCCCGGCGCGCCGGCGCATGCGCACGGCAATCGCCGAATCGTTGCCCGAAATCGTGCTGGAACCCGTCGCCGATTTTTTGCTCGTGGCACGACAGAGCCCGGCCTAGATTTGCCGCAACTCGTGGTCGACTGAAAATTTTCCCGGCCGGCATGCGAATACCTACCCGGCAACGAGCGGACCCAGGAGGAAAAACAATGCTCGAAATACGTCCGTCCTGCGAGGCCTGCGACCGCGATCTGCCACCGCACGCGGCCGACGCCCGTATTTGCTCATACGAATGCACGTTCTGCGCACGATGCGTGGAAGAGGTCCTCGGTAACGTCTGCCCGAACTGCGGCGGCGGGTTCATGCCGCGTCCGGTCCGCCCGCGATCGGATTACGGCAACGGCACCGGTCTCGGTCATCATCAGTCAACCCGGACCCGTGTTTTTCGTCCGCCAGACCGTGAGTCGCAATCGCGGCTGCGGGACCGGCTGCAACAAATTCCGCCCGAAGAACGGTGACGCTAATGCACGGCTCGGCCTGGCAACTCGAGGAAAGCGCACTGGCGCAGCCGCATATACGCCGCTACAGGTTATTGCATCGCAAAGAGGTAATGACCTGGCAGACCGTCCTGGCAGGCCTGTGCGACTCCCGCGAATTCTGCGAGTTTTTTTGTGATTGTGTCCGCCGGATTCCCTACGACGCCTGCTACTGGGAAACACCGCCGGTTACCTCTCCAACCCGGGACCTGGCCTTCGAGTATGTTGCGGTAGATGCCCCGAGGCTGGCGCGGTTGGCCCCCGATCCGCTGCCATTCCGGGAACATTTTGCTGCGGCAGGCAACGGATCCCAGGTCATCACGTTCGACAACCTCGGCGGCGACGCAGTCCTTGTCGTTCCAGTGGAAATCGGTCCCGCCAATGCCTATCCCCACCTCTCGTCTTTCATGCGCCTGGCACCGCTGGATCAGCAGCACACTTTCTGGCATACCGCAGCGGCAACGCTGCAACAGCGGTTGGGACGGCGACCCATCTGGCTGAGCACGGCTGGTCTCGGGGTTGCCTGGCTGCATCTGCGTCTGGACAGCATCCCCAAATACTACAGCTATGATCCTTACCGGGTGTTCCCCCAGGCTCCCTGAGCCGGTAGGCCCAGCGAAATGTGCCGCGCCACAGATTCGGCCGGCGCCCTGTCTCCGCGGAACCACTACAGCCAGTATTTTTGACTACACTTGGCTTAACTGGATGTTGCAACCAATCATGGTCACTGGTGCACGTTGAGAACCCGACAATGCCTGTTCACGCCCGCCACTATCGCGAACCGGCGCTGTTGCGTTCCGCGACCGGCCCTGATGCCGAGGCCCTGATGTCCTGGTTCGCAGACCGGGACGCCTGCAAACTGTGGGGCGGGCCCGCATTCCGTCATCCGTTCACGCCCGCTTCGTTTGCCGAGGACATGCGTTTCGCGTCGCTCGCGGGCTATGCGCTTACCGACGTTAATGACACGTTGCTGGGGTTCGGACAGATCTACCCGAAACTACAGAGAATTCACCTGGCGCGGCTCGCGATTCGCCCTGACATGCGGGGAACCGGGCTCGGCAAGCGTCTGATCGGCGAGATCATCACGGCTGGCCAGAAGCTGTTTTCATTGCGCGACTCCTCGTTGTTCGTCTACCGGCGAAACGCCGCGGCCCGTCACTGCTACAGCCGGATGGGGTTCGTCGATGCCGCGTGGCCCGATCGCGACCGTGTGCTACCGGATTGCCAGTTTATGATCAGGATTGAAGCAGTCACGGCGCAAGATCCCGAGTTCATATGAATCGCGCGATGAAAACGGCGACGTTCGATAGTTGCGACCTGGAGCGGATTCCGGGCGTGGGCCCTAGCATTTCGCGCGACCTTCAGGACCTCGGAATCGCCAACGTAGCAGACCTGCGCGGCAAGAATCCACAGAGGCTCTTTGACGAACTGAACAGTCTGCGCGGCGAAAAACAGGATCGATGCGTACTGTATGTGTTTCGCTGTGCCACCTATTTCGCCGCCAACAAAAATTACGATCCGGAATTGCTGAAATGGTGGAACTGGAAAGACCGGAAGGCCGGTTCAGAGCGATAACGATTCTTGAGAACAGCAAATCTCAGGAGATAGAGGCGTGACGGATTGCGCCGAATACAACCGGGCCGGCTGGCTCAAACAACAAAAAAGGGAGACATCGATATGGAAGGTATGAGTCTTATTTTGTTTCTGTTAATCGGAGCGATTGCCGGGTGGCTCGCCGGCAACCTGATGAAAGGCGGCGGCTTCGGCCTGATCGGCAATATCGTCGTCGGCATCATCGGCGCATTTATCGGCGGTTTTCTGTTCGGACTACTCGGAATCAGTGCCGGTGGAATTATCGGCTCACTGATTACAGCAACGGTCGGCGCAGCCGTGCTGTTGTGGATAGTGGGAATGATAAAGAAAGCCTAGACCGACTTTCCGGCTTTACCTGGATTGCCGCCGGTCGTAGCGAAGCGATGCGGCCGGTGGCAATCCACCCCCGCCCGACAGCAGGCTATCGCGGGCAATGCGCCAGCCTCCGGGTGTGTCAGATCTCATTCGTACTGCCACTCAGCTCGCGGCTGCGGCGCGGCTGCGCCACAGGTTCATCAGGCTTGCGTATACGCGTTGCTGTGCCGGCAATAACTCGATACAGGGATGACGACCCAGCGCGTTCAGTTGGGCGATTACCCGATCCGCGATGGCCGGGCTCGGACGAAAGCTATAGCGGCTCACCAGGAAGAACAATTTCGCCTGCAGCGCATCGATATCCGGTGCCGCGCTCTCGCCCTGGGCGGATTCGCGCCTCACTTTCCGGTGCCTGAGTCCGGCTGCGAATACAGGCCGAGCAAGCCACGCGCAAACCGGCTGATCAAAGACGTTCGACCACCCGATGATCCGGCAGCGGCAGCATCGTCACGCGCACCGAGCAGGAAAAGATCACGGATCAGCCCACGCGCCTGACCTTCGTTTACGAGGCTCAGATCGGCCGGCATGAGGTTTTCGGACCGGAACAAAAAATCGACGTGGTGCGGCTCCCAGCTGACGATGTAGTCGCCGCGCCGGGTCGGTATTTTTCGGAATCCTGGCTGGGTCACGGTAATTCCCGCCTTTTTCTTTAAATGCGAATGGTTCTCATTATCGACAAATCAGTTCTGCTGTCAACCCGGATTGGCGAGCGCTCCGAGCGGACCGCGTACAATCCAATCGGCATGCCGCTGGATGCGACCGAACAAATCGGCCCGGTACCGCACAACGACCTTGCCAACCGAGGAAGCGCCTATGAGCAACACAACCAGTTTTCGACAGCTTGCGGCCACACTGGCTCTGATTGGCGCCGTGCATACAGCTGGCGCGGCGGCCGCACCAAAAAACCTCGTGCAGATCGACGCAGCACTGACAACGTCGGCGCAGCCGGCCCCAGCCTATTTCGTTACGCTGGCAGAAGAGGGTTACGGCATGGTGATCAACCTGGCGCCACCGGAAAGTCAGGGATCGCTGCCCGACGAAGGCGCGCTGGTCGGCGGCAAGGGCATGGTCTACGTCAACATCCCGGTCGACTGGCACAAGCCGACGACCGACGACCTCGATTTCTTTAGCGCAGCCCTCAATGCCGCAAACGGCCGCCGCACGCTGGTTCATTGTCAGCTGAACATGAGGGCCTCGTCATTTGTTTTTCTGTACCGCGTGGTCCGCAACGACGTAGCGCCCGAAGACGCAGCGGAAGCACTCAATGCAGTCTGGGTTCCGGACGAGACCTGGACGAAATTCATCGAGGAAACACTGGCGGCGCACGGCATCGACTTCGAGCTTTGACATCCGCTCCCCCGGACGAGAGCGGCCGGTTCCGTACATTCCCCGCGCGTGCCGGCGAACAATAACGGCAGACCGGTTCGAGGTTTGCAACTCGCGGCGCGAACCTGATTCTCGACGACGACAACGTTATTGATGTGCTGGACGCATCCTGCCGTTCGAAGCATTTCTCCAGCATTGCACCACCGCATTTCTGGAATGCCCGGCGGTGGTTGGCATCGAGTGACACCCGGACCACGGCTGGCGTTGCCGGTCACCGACGGCCAATCCACCGCGGCAGGGCGTTACGCGGAATCGCAACTGTGATAATTTCACCGCGGCTCCGGACATATGGGCCGGAGTTAAACGAGGGAACTGCATTCCATGACCAGAATTTTTTCGATGCTGGCGCTTGCGTTGCTCGCCGGCACACCTGTCCCGGCCCCGGCGGAAACCTCAGCCGGCAGCGAGTTGCATTCATTGTATGAGAAAGGCACTGATTTCGCGTCCTATCAACGCGGCATGAAAAAGAAAGGCGACATATGGAAGGACGCTTACTCCGCGGCAAAACTGCCGCCCGATGTCGAATACACCGCACAACGGATTCCCGGCCAATGGCGATTGCTGGTGGTCAGCGAGGAGCTGTGTCATGACTCGCAAAACACCGTCCCGTATCTCGCCGCACTCGCCGACAGCATGCCCGGACTGGACTTAAGAATCGTCGATTCCAAACTCGGCAAGTCCGTAATGGAGGCGCGCCGCACGCCCGACGATCGCGGCGCTACGCCCACGGTCGTGATCCTCGACGAACACGGCGTCGACTCGGGCTGCTGGATCGAGCGCCCGGCAGCGTTACAGACGTTTTATCTGGAGAACAAACACGCTTTTCGCAACGCTGACAAACATGATCGCGAACGCCTCGAAACCGAATTCATGAGCTGGTACCAGCGCGATGCCGGTGCGACTACGCTGCGCGAAGTCATACTCCTGCTGGATGCTGCGGCGCGTGGCGCACGCGGATGCTCGGCGCCGAAAACCAGAACCACAAGTGGAGACGCCGGCCCAAACTAGCGCTGTAACCACTCGCGCCCGCCACGACCCGGACCGGTTTTCCTCTGTCTCGTTGCACGGCTGCCACGCGCAAGCGGAGAAGTGATGACACTCCCGTGCGATGCCTGCTTCGCACTATTGTTTGGACGCCGCTGGCGTTTCCGGGGATGATGACAACCTGACGTCGACCCGGATTCTCAGCGCGCGCCGGGGTTTTCGCAGAGCCTGGTGCAGATCGGCGCAGCCGGCGCCGGTTCTTATCGATACCCCGCCGGAGAGCGGCAGCGAATTCGGACTTCGATGAGTACACCGTTGGCGGGCAGACAAAGGAACTGCAATATATGAACAAGCTTGTATTCATCGGCGGGTTGGCTCTGTTCACCTGCGCCATTGCCCGCGCATCCGCAGGAATGGCATCGGGCGGCGACCTGGAAACTCTGTACGAAAGCGGCGAGGACTTCGACACCTATGTGGAATGGATGATCGAAGAAGACGACATCTGGAAACGCAATCGAGCCGAAGCCACGATTCCTGCGGATGTCGAATTTGCCGCGCGACGAATTCCCGGCCAGTGGCGACTCCTGATTGTCAGCGAGGAGCTGTGCCTCGATGCGCAGAACACTGTGCCCTACATCGCGGCACTCGCCGACAGCATGCCGCGACTGGAGTTGCGGGTCGTCGACTCGAACAAAGGCAGGGAGGTGACGGAATCACGCCGGACCCCCGACGATCGTGGTGCAACGCCTACGGTTGTGATCCTCGATGAAAACGGCGCAGACGCGGGTTGCTGGATCGAACGCCCGGCAGCGTTGACAACCTTTTACATGCAAAACAAACTGACACTCGGCGACGCCGATGCCGCAGGACGCGAACGCCTCAAAGCCGACTACACGGACTGGTACGAACGCGACGCAGGTGCGACGACGCTGCGCGAGGTCGTCGCCCTGATCGATGCGGCTGCGCGCGGCGCACGCGGCTGCTCGGCGCCGAAAACAAAAACCGCTGGTGACGATACTGCTGCAAACTAGCTGTTTCGCACTGACCTGCTTCGACTGACCGCAGCTCTACTGCCCTGTTGACCCCGTTGGACTCGACCATGCCGGAGAATCGGAAGGCACCAGTCATGGTATTTTGCCGTATCGCCGGCTAGCGCATGCCTTTTTGCAACTCCGCCAGCGCATGGCTACCCGGGCAAAGCTGCTCGTAGTCGAGATCGGCCAGCGGCGTAGCGGTACTCTTGTTGCGCGCATGCATATCTCCGCTCTCGCCCGAAAAATACAGCAATCCGGTCACTACCTGACCACAATTCTGGTGCTCCATCAGATAGCTGAATGCCCGCGCCCGATCGGTCGGATCGTAATCCGGATCGGTTTTGCGGAGAACGATAATACTGCCGTCGTGCAATTCGACCGGCATTGCTTCACCCTCGTCATAAGAGGCTCGAATCTCCTCGCTTGGCGGGATGAAATCGGCATGCACCGCGGGGTGAAAATATTGCCGCGTATGCGCATAACTTTTGGTTGAAGCTTCGTGGTCGTTGAAAGTGACGCATGGCGACAACACGTCAAGCAGCGCAAAACCGCGGTGTCTCACACCGGCCTTGATCAACGGCACCAGTTGCGACTTGTCGCCGGAGAAACCGCGGGCGACGAAACTCGCACCCATCGCGATCCCGGTCTTGACCGGGTCGATCGGCGGATTGAGATTGGTCTCGCCCTTCTTCGCTTTCGAGCCAACATCGGCCGAGGCGGAGAACTGGCCTTTCGTCAACCCGTACACCCCGTTGTTTTCGACGATATAAAGCATATCGAGATTGCGCCGGATCGCATGGGCAAATTGACCAAGACCGATCGACAGCGAATCTCCGTCACCGGAGACCCCGACGAAGGTAAGGTCCCGGTTCGCGGCATTGGCGCCGCTGGCCACCGAAGGCATGCGGCCATGCACCGCGTTGATGCCATGTGCGCCGGCAAGAAAATACGCGGTCGTCTTCGACGAACAACCAATGCCGCTCATTTTCACGACTTTGTGCGGCGGCATATTGAGTTCGAAAAAAGCCTGCACGATCGCTGCGGTGATCGAGTCATGGCCACAACCTGCGCACAACGTCGACGCCACGCCTTCGTAATCGTGCAGGGACAGCCCGAGTTCGTTTCGCTTGAGCCCGCGATGGTCGATCTTAGGTTTCGGCATAAAGCTCACGCCACTTCTCCCCGTGCCACCTGACGCTCGATGTGCTCGACTATGCAACGATAGTCCATGGGCAATCCCTGGTAGTGCAAAATCGACTCGAGATTTTCTTTTGCCGCTGCGGTCTCGTTTATCAGAAGGGCCCGCAATTGCGCGTCGCGATTCTGTTCAACCACATAGATGTGCTCATGCGCTGCGATGAAACGTTCCACTTTGCGCCCAAACGGGAATGCGCGCACCCGCATATAGTTAAGGTAAATTCCTTTTGCCGCCAGTCGATCCATGGCCTCGCGTACCGCGCCGTCGCAACTGCCTACCGAAATGATTGCGGTAGCAGTAGGCTTGCGGGTTCGCCGGACAACCGGATCCGGCAGGAGCTTTTTCGCGGTCTCCCATTTCTTTAGCAACCGATCGAGCACCTCCTGGTATTCCTCGGAGTCCTCGGTATAGCCGCCAAATTTGTTGTGCCCGGAGCCACGCACGAAATACGCCCCTTTCGCCAGATCACCCGGCCGGGTCCGGTAAGGAATGCCGTCGCCGTCAACGTCCAAATAGCGGTAGAACTTCTCGACATTCTGCAGCGCCTCGCCCTCGAGGATCTTGCCGCGATCCGGACGATAGGAGTCGTCCCACTCCAGTCGCGGGATCATCCAGTCGTTCATCCCGATATCAAGATCGCTCAGCACGAAAACCGGCGTTTGCAACCGGTCGGCAAGGTCGAACGCCGCGACCGCCAGTTCGAAACATTCGTGCGGATCGGCGGGAAAAAGCAACACGTGCCGGGTATCGCCATGAGACGCGTAAGCGCACAAAATAATGTCGGATTGTTGCGTCCTGGTCGGCATGCCCGTGGACGGTCCGACTCGCTGCACGTCGAATAGCACGGCTGGTATTTCCGCGTAGTAGGCGAAACCGATGAACTCGCTCATCAACGAAATCCCGGGGCCGCTGGTGGGAGTGAACGCGCGCGCGCCCATCCAGCTGGCGCCGATCACCATGCCGATCGCGGCAAGCTCGTCTTCGGCCTGGATGATGCAGAAATCGCGCTCCCCAGTCTCGGCGTCGACCCTGAACCGTTCACTGAATGCCTTGAATCCATCCATCAGCGATGTTGACGGCGTAATCGGATACCAGGCGCCCACGGTCGCGCCGGCATAGACGCAGCCCAGCGCGGCGGCGCTGTTGCCATCGATCATGATGTGGCCGGCGGTCTTGTCGAGCGCCTGAACCCGGGTTCGCAACGGACACTGGAAGTGTTGATGCGCGTAATCGAATCCGAGCTCGATGGCTTCCATGTTGGCGCCGATGAGCTTTTTCTTTGATGCAAATTGCTCCTCGATCAAACCGCGCAGCACTTCCATATCGAGATCGAGCAAAGCCGCCAGCGCGCCGACATAAGCCATGTTCTTCATCAGAATCCGCGCGCGCGCATTTTCAAAGCGCTCGTTGCACATCGCCGCCAGCGGAATACCGAGAATAGTGATGTCCGATCGTGACAGGTCGCGATGACGCGGCCAGGTCGAGTCGTAGATAAGAACACCGCCCGCACTGACCTCGGCGAGATCTGCGGCGTAGGTCTGCGCATTCATCGCGACCATTACATCGATTTCTCCGGAACGCGCCATGTATCCCTGGCGCGACACCCGGATTTCGTACCAGGTTGGAAGCCCCTGTATGTTCGACGGGAACAAATTCTTGCCGACCACCGGGACACCCATCCTGAAGATTGTCTTCATAACGAGGGCATTGGCGCTAGCGGACCCGGTCCCGTTTACGGTACCGAGTTTGATAACGAAATCGTTCAGCTTGCTTTTCGCTCGGCCCGACACGTTGATTCTCCGGCTTCGTCTTCGGCGTACGGAATAAGGACGTTGGATTTCTGCATGTCCCATGCGGCAGTGGGGCATCGCTCCGCGCACAGACCGCAATGCACGCACAGGTTTTCGTCCTTGACCATGACCCGGCCGGTCTGTTTCAAGGGCTCTGACACGAACAGTAACTGGCTTTTCTCCAGTCGCGGGGCCTTGAGCCGCGACTCGATTTCATCCATCGTGCCGTTTGCCACCATAGTCAGGCAATCGACTGGGCAGATATCGACACAGGCATCGCACTCGATGCACTGTCCTGCCATGAATACTGTCTGGATATCGCAATTCAGGCAGCGCTCGACTTCAACGACGATCTGTTCCGCGCTAAACCCGAGTTCAACCTCGATATCGATTTTCTCGAAACGTTTGCGCAGGTCGACGTGCGGCATCAGGCGCCGTTCGTCAGGATCGTAGGCATTCGAGTAGCTCCACTCGTGCATGCCCATCTTGGTCGAATGCAGGTTGATGCCGCGCGGCAAACGGACCGAGATGTCCTCGCCCTGGCAGTGTTTGTGAATCGAAATCGCCGCCTGGTGACCATGTTCCACGGCCCAGATGATGTTCTTCGGGCCGAATGCAGCGTCGCCACCGAAAAATACGCCGGCACGAGTCGACTCGAATGTCGCGGTGTCGACCACCGGCACGTCCCACTCGTCGAATTCGATACCGAGATCACGCTCGATCCACGGAAAGGCATTTTCCTGGCCGATCGCAAGCACGACATCGTCACACGGAATTTCGACCTCGCCGACGACACGTGAGTCGACGATCCGCCCCGCATCGTCGAGATCGTATTCCATTTGTTCGAACAGCATGCCAACCAGCTTTCCGCCTTCGGTCACAAAAGCCTTGGGCGAATGATTCACGACAATCTCTACATTCTCTTCCTCGGCATCCTCCAGTTCCCAGTCGCTGGCCTTGAAAAAATCGCGCGGTTTGCGCGCCATTACTTTTACGTTTTTCGCACCTAGCCGCAATGAACTGCGGCAGCAATCCATCGCCGTATTACCGACACCGATTATCAATACTGATTGCCCGATCGAGTCGACATGTTCGAACGCGACAGATTCGAGCCAGTCAATGCCGATATGAATGCGGTCACCAACATCGCGGCCGGGAATTACCAGATCCTTGCCCTTGGGCGCTCCGCTGCCAACGAAAACAGCGTCGTATCCCTCATCGAGCAACGCACGCATGCTGTCGACCCTGGCATTGAGGCGCAATTCGACATTCATGTCGAGTATGTAGCCGATCTCCTCGTCGAGGACTTCGGCCGGCAAGCGAAATGCGGGGATATTCGTGCGCATCAGCCCGCCGGCCTTGTTCAGCGCCTCATAAATGACACACTGGTAACCGAGCGGAGCGAGATCGTTGGCAACGGTCAGGGATGCGGGTCCGGCTCCGACCAGCGCAATCCGTTTGCCGTTGAATTGCGGTGGAGCTTTGGGCAGCAGCGCGGATACATCGTCACGATGATCCGCGGCGACTCGTTTGAGACGACAGATCGCAACCGGCTTTTCCTCGACCCGGCTTCGCCTGCAGGCCGGCTCGCAGGGTCGATCACAGACCCGACCGAGAATGCCCGGGAACACGTTTGAATCTCGATTCACCATGTATGCATCGGTGAATCGCCCCTGAGCTATCAGGCGGATATAGCCGGGCACGTCGGTGTGGGCCGGGCAAGCCCACTGGCAATCCACCACCTGATGGAAATAGTCCGGCCTGGACGTATCGGTAGGCTTCATTGCGTATCGCTTCGTCAACGATTCGCGCCAGCATAACCGCTAATCTGTGCTCAGAAAATAGCGTCCGCTCACTATTTTTTGCCGCAGCGCAGTAGATTTGAGCGGTCAGCTTTCGCCTTTCGCAAAACGCAGATACTCGGCACCGTCCATCAATCGTTCGAACGAGGTCTCTTCAACGTGCACCAGTTCGGTCGAATCGCCACCGACGAAAAAGATATCCGGCTGGCTCCGAAGCGATTCATCCACGACGGTCGGCAACCGGTACCAGGGACCAAGCGGCGGCACAGCGCCCACCTCACAGTCGAAGAAATTGCGATCGAGATCCTCGTCGGAAGCCGGTCGCAACCTGCGGTGCAGCTGCTGCGACAGCGCGTCCATGTCGAGACTGTGACTGGCCGGCAGCACGGCAAGCAGGAACCCGGATGAGTCCTTCAACAATACCGCCTGGGCCAGTTTCTCGCGGGCGATGCGGGCACGGCGGCGCTGCTGAGTGCCATTGGCGGCATGCGAGAGAACCTTGTATTCGACCTTTTCCTCGCTGAGTGCGCTGCGCACCGTCGACGCGATAGACATAGCGATTCTCCTAGGTGAAAGTACTTTGCGGGGGCGCCGGCGGGACCGGCGCGGGGTCGGGCCCCGCCAAGGGATGGTCACTCTACACTGCGAATACGGACTCGCCAATCTTGACAAGAGCGCGGCGAGAGGAATAGGGAACGACCCTGCGAAACCCGGTCTGGCTCGGGTAGACTGGCATCAGGCGAGCCGCAATGAGCGTAAATTCGTTATGAATGCAGGTCTTTACTCGCTGTTACAGCGATCTTCCGCGGCGTCGTTGCTTTGCATCGGCACCGGCGAGGTGCCTGCGGTGACCCGTCTCGGGCAGACCAGCCCCGAAGTTGCGATCACGACGCTGCATTACGAAACCCCGCTCGACCGCTCACTCGGCCGCTTCGGCCTGGCGCTGGTGGTCGACGCATTAGGGCGGATGAGTAAAAGCGATGGCACGCGACTGATCGCAAACCTGCGAAATTTTCATAGCAATACAGTCGCGGTCGTGATGACGGCAGTCGAAGACTCAGCACAAACAGCCTGGTCAGATACCGAGTTTTTGGCGCTCGGGCTGCTACCGACACGATCCGGCGACGGCACGCGCCTTTATGTCTATGACATCGCTACATACAATGACTCCCGAGTTTGGAACAGTCCTCGCCACTGGGCACACCCTGAAAATTTCAGGAAATTCCGCTGGTGAGGCTGTAAGGGGACAGTCGAAAGACTGAAATAGTGCTGTCACAGGAACGGAATAACCTGTGGGCGTGTGGTCCAGGGAAGGGCCCTCCCCCCAACGAGGGCCGAAGCGACACTCCCCAATTGATCTTTCCTGACCACTTGACGGACCCCGGTCCCCCTCCGGGGTTCGTCTTTATAATTTCGGCAACTGATCCGCCACGGCCGCAGGGAACCTCGCGACGGCGATTACGTCTGATAACCACGACCTGGCACCCGCCCGCCACCAAAGGGCGCGCCGTCAAGAAAAAATTATTAATAACAAGGAGTTACGCGATGACACTTCTCAGGTTGGGAATCGCCGTTGCGATTTTCGGACTCAGTGGCTGCGCCACGCACGATAATTCCGGCACGCCATCATCGTCCGCTCAATCGCAGACCGCCGGCGAGACGACGAAATCGCAACAGTCGGAGGCCGGCAAGACCGCGGAGAACGAGCCCGAGCTCATCTGCAGGCGAGAGCGCCAGACCGGCAGCAATCGGCCGCGCCGCGTCTGTTATCCGGCTTCGAATATGACCAGCGGCGACGGCGCGCGCTAAACCGCCGCGACTGCCACGGGTCAGCCGGGATCCCGGCCCTCGAGTGCCGCCGTCAGCGGCTCCAGGAAGGCGGCGTAGTGACGCGACCGGCGCACCGACCTGGAGTAGATGGGACGTCGCACCTGCCACAGGCTCATTGTCTGCACCGTGCGCGCGCTGCGGTGGAAATCGAGGCAGGCCGGGTCCCAGTCGAGACCGAGAAATCCGACGATGCGGCGCGCAATCGATTCGAGGTCGTCGACCGCATCTTCGTAGCGCACCCGCAGCACCCGTTGCGGCAAGATCTCGTCCCAGTGATCCATCATGCGCTCATACAGCCGGTAGCTCTTGCCCAGCTCGGCAAGATCGTAGCTGAGCGGAAGCGGCTGGAAATACATCGACAGACAATTATCGAGCGCATCGCGCCGGCAATCGATAATCCGGGCATTCGGGAACAGCAATGCGATAAATCCCACGAGGTAGCAATTGCTCGGTGCTTTATCGGTAATACGCAGAGCATCCTGCGGCGCCCCCGCACCCAGGACTTCCAGGTAACTTCTGGTCACCCGCCCGGCTCTCTGCTGATCGAGTTGCGCAGCGAAGGCCGCATCCACATGCTCGCCGAACGCCAGCCCGGCCTCGCTCGCCAGGAGCCTTTGCAGTGCGTCGAGCTCGCCGGCCCCGTAAGCCTGCGAATGACTCGAAATAATCTGCTCGACCAGGGTCGTTCCCGAACGCGGCATGCCGACAACAAAAACCGGGCGTTCGCTGGCGCTGCCAGAACATGGGGGTGTTGCGAAAAATTCCTTTGTAAACAATGACTCACATTGCTCTACATAGGCGCTGAGCGCGGTCCAGTCACGCCGCGCCCGGTCGCGACGAAGTTCGTTGGCCTCGCGAAAATGCGCGAACGCCTTTTCATATTCGCCGCAATCATCCAACGCCTTGCCAAGCGCGAATTGCACCGCTGCGCGCTCCGCCACGCTCATTCCGGCGCGTTCCGATGCCGCTTTCATCGCAACGATATCGTCGTCGTCAACGGAGTCGAAACGCCTTGCTATAGCGAGCTTGTACCAGGTCGAGCCGCGCGCGGGATCGTTGCTCAGCGCTTCGCGAAAAAGCGCCTGTGCGCGTTCGCGCTCACCGTCCATCGCCGCGAAATCGCCGAGCTCGGTCTTGAGCAGCGCATTCAGTTTCGCGGCTTGAGGACTGGCGGCGAATTGCGGCGCACCCAGCGATTGCAGCGCGCGCTCGATCAGCGCTCGCGCATCGTCGAAGCGGCGCTGCAGTTTGCGGACAAGCGCGAGGTGCCAGTAAAAAGTCGGCTCGGCCGGACTCTCTGCGATCGCTGCCTCGAACAGACCCGCCGCATCGTCGACCGCGCCGGCCTGCTGCGCCAGCATGCCCAGAAGGTCCAGCGCCACCGGATTGCGGGGCTGTTGCTGCAGAGCCCGCCTGACCGCGAGTTCCGCCTCGCGCAATCGGCCCTCGCGTTGCAGCTGCCTCGCCTCGGCCAGACTTTTATTGATATCAGTCATTTATGTGATGCTTTTCCCAATCGGGTCATGCCTGCCCCGGTTTTGGCCCCCGAGTATTCGGCGAAGGACGCCGGTGCAATGTGGGATGGGAACGAAACCGGGAAAGCGAGTGTCAAAATTACGGTTGGAACAAAGCGCTTGCAGCGCGAAAGCAGCAATAATAGCCTCTGCAGGGTTGCCAGACACGTCATGACCATACAACGCACCGACCGGGGGGCCACGGTGAGCGACATCGGCTCTAACTTCAGAGCATCCATGCAGGATCTGAAGCGGCGCAAAGTATTCCGCGTGGGCGCATCCTATGCACTCGTCGCCTGGATACTGTTGCAGGTCGCGGAAGTCACTTTCCCCGCTTTCGATATCCCGGATTCGGCGATGCGCTTCCTGGTGATCCTGGTCATCGTCGGGTTCCCGTTGACGCTCGTGCTTGCCTGGTTGTTCGACATCACCCCGCAGGGAGTCAAGCGGACGCGGGAAACTCCGTCGCCAACGACCGACAGTGTCCAGAGCAGGCGGCGCTGGATCGATTTCGCGATCATCGGCGTGCTGGCCGTCGTCGTTGCAGTCCTTATCTATCGCGGCGAATGGGGAGATCCACGCGGAAGCATCGCCGCCGGTGATCGTTCGATTGCCGTATTGCCGTTCGTCAACATGAGTAACGAGCCGAGCAACGAGTACTTCAGCGACGGTATTTCCGAAGAACTGCTGAATGTTCTGGCACGCATAGAAACTCTGCGCGTAGCGGCGCGCACGTCGTCTTTCGCTTACAAGGGACAGAACCAAAACGTCCAGGAGATAGGAAGGGCGCTCAACGTCAATACGATTCTCGAGGGCAGCGTTCGCAAGAGCGGCGATCGCCTCCGAGTCACCGCGCAGTTGATCGACGTCGAATCCGGCTATCACCTCTGGTCCGACACTTACGAGGCAACTCTCGACGATGTCTTCGCGATCCAGGACCAGATCGCAATGAACATTGTCGAGCAACTGCAGCTCGAACTTTTCGGTGCCGACCCGCAGAATCTGACCCGGGCGCCGACCGCCAGCGTCGAGGCGTACGAACTGTACCTGCTCGGACGCGACCGCTGGCACAAGCGTACCGAAGAATCGCTGCGCGAGGCGATCGGCTTTTTCGAGCGCGCTCTCGCCATCGACCCGGAATACGTTCGCGCCTATACCGGCCTCGCCGACAGCTACATCCTGCTGGTGGAGTACGGCAACCTGACCAACCGGGATGCATTGCCGAAGGCAGCCGCGGCCATCGACGAGGCTCTCTCTCGCGTTGCCCAGCTGCCGCCCGATCAACAGTCGGAAGTCTATGCATCGCAGGGCCTGATGTTGCAGGTCCGCGGTGAACGCACTGCCGCGACCGCCGCCTACGAGAAATCCATCGCGTTGGCATCCGGCAATGCCATGGCGCACATGTGGTACGGCAATCTGCTGAATGAAATGCAGCGCCCGCGCGAAGCGTTGCAGCAGTACGAAATTGCGGTCCAGCTGGAACCAATGTCATCCCCTGCGAACATCAACATCTCGTACGCACTGATGCGCGCGGGCCGCTACGATGAAGCGCGCCAGCACTTCGAGGTACTTGTGTCGCTCGGTTCGGATTTTGACGGGCATTACCGCGAACGTGCAGCCACCACCTACCGCGCGGCCGGCAAACTCGGCGATGCGGTTCGTGCGTACCGCTCCGCACTCGCCGTGGACCCGCAAAATCTCGGTGCAATGGCAGGCCTGGCCGAGACCTGGCTCGACCTCGGCGATTACGAACTGGCACAGCAATGGTCCGAAAAAGCCGTGGCCATGGACTGGCGCAACGAGCATGCGCGACAGGCGTTGAACTCCGTTTACATGGCGCAGGGCAATAGTATCGAAGCCCGCGAGATGCTCGAAGCATGGCTCGACCGCAAGCAGCAGCGCGAAGTCGGCTGGGCGCTCAATGCGCTGGCCCTGCACGCCATGCAGAACGGCAATAACGCGGAAGCCGGTTCCTATATCAGCGAGTATCTGCAGACATACAGCGGCGAATTTACCGTATTCGAGGAGAACATTGCCGAGGTCGCCACCGTGGCCGCCCACTACGACCGCATTGGCGACCGGCCGCGTCTCGAAAATGTTCTCGCCGCCATCGACAGCTACCTGGCGCAGGCACAGGAACACGACTTCGACCGCCCGGCCGATCATGCATTGCGCGCTGCGGTGCTTAGCCTGCGCGACCAGAACGATGCCGCGGCCGCCGCGATGCTCGAGGCCATCCGCCGCGGTTTCGGTGCATTCTGGATGGTTGACGCCCACCCGGTCTTTGCATCGTTCAGGAAGAGCGCCGGTTACGAACAGGTGAGTTCCGTCGCGCGAAGCACGAGCTCGATGCTGCGTGCGCAACTGGCCAATATCGCACTGCCGCCCTATCCCACACCGCCCGGACATACGACGGTCACAATCGCCTCGAACCTGCTGGACCGCTACACCGGTTTCTACCTCAGCGCCAAAGGCTCGAAACCGCTCGAGGTCGTCCGCGACGGCAATCACCTGACCGCGCGTCTTGGCTCCCTCGCACCCTTCAAGCTGTTGCCGGAAGACGACAACCGGTTCTTCGTCCCGGACGGTATTTCGGTTTTCCTGTTCGTGGGCGACGACGCCGGCAACGTTACACACATCAACGAGTTGAACGGCGGTGATCTGCACCGCCTGAAGCGTGTCGATTACACCCGACCGGAACCGGTCAAGGTAGCGCCGGCAATCCTGGATCGCTACGTGGGCGAGTACGAATTCCCGGAGTCGTATAAGGTTGTTGTCACCCGCGACGGTGAAGCTCTGTACGCACGGCCTGACCGCCAGCCGCGCGTGATGCTGCTGCCATCCGCCGAGACCCAGTTCTTCCTGCTCGACGACCTCGCGCAAATTCGGTTCGATGTCGACCGCAACGGCGTCGTGACCGGCGCCGTGATCAATGACGACGGCATCGAACAGCATGGGCGCAAGTTGCTATAACCAATCACTCGGTACGTAGCGCTTCGACCGGTTCGAGCCGCGACGCCTGACGTGCCGGCATTACCCCGGCAACAAGCCCGATTGCCAACGCTGTCGCCTCCGCAATCACGACAAACAACACCGGCGTGTGCACCGGCAATGCCGGTACGGCGGCTCCGAGCAATTGCGCGCCACCGGCACCGAGCGCCAGGCCGAACAATCCGCCGGCCGCGGCCAGCACGACTGCTTCGCCGAGAAACAGCAGCTGGACCTGCTGCGGGGTCGCCCCAAGCGCGCGCAGCAGGCCGACCTCGGCAGTGCGCTCGCGCACCGCGATGTTCATGATCGTGAAAATGCCGACACCTCCGACCAGCAACGATATGCCGCCTAGCGCACCGACCGCAAAGGTAAGCACGCCCAGCACGGAGTCGAGTACGTCGAGCATTTGTTGTTGCGTCGTAATCGTGAAATCCTCGCCACCGTGGCGCGACACCAGGATCCTCTCGATCGCAGCCACGACTTCGGCGACCGGCGCATCTTCGGCATACATCAGGTCGATTTCCATCAGGCTGTCACGATTGAACATTTCCAGCGCACGCGCGGCGGGAATATATACGGTATCGTCGAGATCGAAGCCGAGAACCTGGCCCTTCGGCTCCATGACCCCAACCACCCGATAACGCACGCCGCCAACCCGGATCCGCCCGCCGAGCGCATTGCTCGCGCCAAACAGTTCCTGGCGTAGCTTGCTGCCGAGTACCGCGAGCGCACGCGGGGCGCGAGGATCGTCGGCGGGCAGAAATTCTCCGCTCGCCACGGCAAAACTGAATGCTTCGGGAAATTGATGACCGACACCGTAGATCGTGGTGCGGCGCTTGCGGCCATCCACCTCCACCTCGGCATTCCCCTGCACCAGCGGCACGACTGACTCTACATAGGGCGCCTTCGCCAGCGCCTCGGCATCGTCTATCGACAACGGCCGCACGGTATTGAATATTCCGGCCGAAGTGCCGAACGTCGTCGCCTTGCCCGGGTTCACGCCGATAATAGTGGTACCGAACTGGGTAAATTCCGCGAGCACGAAGCGATTGATGCCCTCGCCTATCGACGTCAGCAGGACGACCGCACTGATACCCACGGCGATGCCCAGCGTAGTCAGCGCACTGCGCATTCGATGCGCACGAACCGAAGCAAACGTGAACTTCAGTAAATCGCCCGGGCGCATGCTAAATCCTCAACCGGCCAGCGCCCGGATCGGATCGAGTTGCGCGGCGCGCCGCGCCGGCATGATGCCGAATACCAGACCGGTAATGATGGCCACCGCGGCCGCAGCACCGATAGCCCAGCCAGGGGCAACGACATCCAGCGCGGGGTAGATCCGCCCTATGCCCCAGCTACCGGCGGCGCCTGCCAGCATTCCCACCACGGCACCGAGTACCGATAGCAATACCGCCTCGACCAGAAACAGCAAGATGATCTGGCGCCGGTCTGCGCCGAGCGCTTTCAGCAACCCGATCTCGGCGGTTCTCTGGCTGACCGCGACCAGCATGACGTTCATGATCAGGATTCCGGCGACGCCAAGACTGATCGCCGCGATACCACCCAGTGTCATCGTAAGGGCCTGGAAGATGCGATCGAAGGTCGCAAGGACCGCATCCTGTGTAATCACCGTGACGTCCTCCTCGCCCTGGTGTCGTTCGCGCAGCGTATCCAGCACCCACTGCGTGACGCGCGGCATTGCCTCGCGGCTGCGCGCCTCCACCAGTACCCGAAACAACGCCTGGCTGTTGAACAGCGCCTCCGCCGAGGCGACCGGAATAACCACCAGTTCCTGGACGTCCACACCGATCGACCTGCCCTCCGAGGCCAGCACTCCTATGACCCGGAAACGCCAGTCTCCGATCCTCAGCCACTGCCCGACCGCTGGGCCGGCGCCAAACAATTCGCTGCGAATCTTCTCCCCGATAACGCACACCGTTGCGCCACGACCCCAATCGCCGCGCGGCAGAAATCCTCCGGCTGCGAGCTTCCAGTGCCTAACTTCCAACATATCCGCCGTCGAACCTATCACCGGTACTTCGCGGGTGCGGCTGCCATACGAGGCAGCGGCGGAACCAACCATGATTGGGGCAACCCTGCTGACCAGCGCGCTGCGGGTGAGCGCCGCCGCGTCGGCAACGGTAAGGTCACGCGGCGTCTCACCGGCAAACAGCGCCGGCGACGCGCCGGTGGTTTCCGACCGTCCGGGAATGACGATCACCAGGTTCGTGCCCAGTGAGGAAAATTCGCCGGTTACGTAACGCCTGGCGCCTTCACCGAGCGCGGTCAGAACCATGACGGCCGCAACGCCAATTCCCATCGCCAGCAGCATCAGTCCACTGCGCGCCGGTGTGCGGCGCAAAGACTGGAACGCAAACCCGGTGGCATCGAGCGCTCTCACTGCTGTCGCCCCGAGGTATCCGCGACGATCCGGCCGTCGACCATTCGCAGTCGGCGCGAAGCCCGCTGTCCAACATCCGCATCGTGCGTGACTACGACCAGCGTAAGACCTTCAACACAGAGTTGCTCCAACACGGCAATGACTTCCGCGCCCGATGTGCTGTCGAGGTTCCCGGTCGGCTCGTCGGCAAGCAGCACGGCCGGGCGCATGATGGTGGCTCGCGCGATGGCTATGCGCTGGCGTTGTCCGCCCGAGAGCTGGTCCGGCCGGTGATTGGCGCGGTCCGCCAGGCCCATCGCGACGAGTGCAGCGTCGACACGCTCGCGCCGCTGCGTGGCGGCAACGCCGGCGAGCAGCAGCGGCAACTCGACGTTTTCAAATGCACTAAGCCGCGGAACCAGGTGAAAGGACTGAAAAACGAAGCCCACTTTTCGACCGCGGACCGCGGCCTGCTCGTGTTCGTCGAGCAATGTCGTGTCGCGTCCATCCAGCACGTAACGCCCGCTGCTAGGCCGATCCAGCAAGCCGACGATGTTGAGCAAAGTCGACTTTCCCGATCCGGAAGGCCCCATCAATGACAGGTACTCGCCAGCGCGAATCGTAAGGTTCACATCGTCCAGCGCATGAACCTCTTCGCCACCGACCTGAAAAACCCGCGAAATCTGCTGCAGCTCGATCATCGGACCGAATCCGGGCATGGCGCAATGCTGCCGCTACCCATCTACTCCTCGCGCGCGGCGACGCCGGCCGCAACTCCCTCTCGATCCAGAGACAAAACGACGCGTTCGCCGCCGACCAGGCCATTGGTAATCTCGGTGTACTCCCAGTTGGCCAGCCCGGTCTCGACCTCGCGCTGTTGCAGCATACCGCTGTCCGGGTCCAACACCAGCGTGCGGTTGGAATCGAAAATCGCCTCGGTCGGTACCCGCAACACGCTCCCGCTTTCGGCAATGATCACCTCCACGTCAGCGCTGTAGCCGGGCAACAAAACGGCGGCCGCCTCGGCTTCGATTTCAGCTTCGATCTCGACCGTCCGCGCCTGTTTTTCGATATCCAGCACATAGGGTGCGATACGTCTCACGGTGCCCGGAAAACTGCGATCCCGAAACGCGTCAAGAGTCACGTCAGCACGCATGCCTGCACGAATCGCCGGGGCATCGACTTCGTCGATCGGCGCCGCGATATAGAGACAACTCGTATCGACGAGATCGATTGCCGGCGGCGTGGCAATACCGACCGGCGACGGCGTCACGAACTCGCCGAGCTCGCCGTTTACCTCCGCAACGATACCGTCGAACGGCGCGACCAGGCGCATCCGCTCCAGCGCCGCGACCGCTACCTCGACCCGCGCCTGCGCGACCCCCACGTTGCTGCGCATGGCCCGGCACGCAGCCGCGCTTGCGCGCGCGTGACCCGACGCGACGTCGGCGTCTTCTTCAGACGACAGTCCCCGTTCTCGCAGTTTGCTGACCCGCTTCGACTCGCGGCCCGCGACATCGGCCTCGGCGCAGGTTTCCTCGGCACGGGCCCCGGCCGCTTCCACATCGCGCTGGGCCAGCCGCAACTGCGCCTCGAGATCGTCATCCCACAGCCGCAGCAGGAGTTGCCCCTGCTCCACCCGGTCGCCTTCGGTCACGGGCAGCGCGGCTATCTGGCCACCCACCGGAGGCGCCAGTTTGGCCCGGCGGCAGGCCTTGACGGTTCCGGCCCGGGTATTTGCAACAGTTTCGCGAACGATGCCTTGCGCCACTTCGGCGACTATCACGCTGACCGGCCGCGGCCGCAGTGCGTTGAAAACGACGCCCGCCAGACCGAGCAGGATCACCAAGACGATGATCCATTTAGAGGTGCGACGCAGCATTGTGTTCCACCCGCTCAGTTGGCGGCGGCAGGCTCCGGCCCAGGGAAAACGACGACGCTCTCGAAGCCCGACTGACTGACGCTTGCGACGCCAAAGAAGTAGTTATCCACAACGACATTTTCAAGCGTGTAGGTCTCGACATCCCCGACGAACCGGCTGTGCGTCCACACCGCCGCATCGGTAGGCCGCCAGTAGATTTTGTAGCCTGCCAGGTGCGGCGCCTCGCGGCGGCCGGCGCGCTTCCAGGAAAGGGTTGTATCGGGACTGACGGCTCCGGTAATCGTCACCCGAACCGGCGACGGCGGCGCCCAGGCCAGCGCGGCGAGCGACACCGCGTTCAGTGCAGTGAGTTTTGCGGCATATTCAAAATTCACGCCTTCGAGGACATCGCCGTATTGCACGCCGTTCTCAACCCGGATGTCCTGATGCTGGCGATCGTAATGTTCGTTGGTCTCCATCACCCGGACGGCCGCAAAGCCCGCATCGTTGAATGGCCGGTGATGACCGCCGCGGCCGAACCGGTCGAGCCGGAATACCAGCATCGCGTCGAGGTTCGGAATATAACGATCAGCCATTACATCGATGTAGCGTGCCAGGTTGCGTGATGGGGAATCGTTCTCTCCACCGTGAAACCTGCGCCAGCGTGCCTCCTCGGGAGTTTCCACCGCGCGCGTGCCCTCCGAGAAGATCCGGGCGGTGCTGTTGTCGGTCACACCGTTGATCCCGCTGATATTGCCGATCATGTCGTTATTCAGAACGGCCTCGACCCGCCAGCCGTCTTCACGCGCCTTGCCGGCCATGATTTTGCCGCCGTAGAGCCCCTGTTCCTCGCCCGATAACCCTGCATAAACGATTGATCCGGAGAATTTGTAGCGCGACAGCACGCGTGCCGCCTCCAACACCGCGGCAAGCCCGGACGCGTTGTCGTTTGCACCGGGCGAGTCCGAAGTCGAATCCATCACGTCGGTGACCCGCGAATCGATATCGCCGGAAATAACGACGTATCGGTTCGGATCGGTCTGGCCGCGTTGGATTGCCAGCACGTTGACGATCTCGGCGCGCCCGGGAATCCTGGATTCCCCTTCGACAAACGAACTCTGCAGAACGACTTCGAGACAGCCCCTGCAATCGCGACCTATTTGTTGAAACTGGGCCTGCATCCAACGCCGCGCCGCGCCAATGCCGCGCGTATCGGAACGGGTATCCGACAGGGTGTGGCGGGTACCGAAGCTCACCAGCCGGCTGATGTCGCTGCGAATCCTCGCGGCGGATACATCCTGAGCTATCTCGTGCAGCACCGGCTGCTCGAGCGGCGGTGCCCGCATGCCGCGTTGTTGCGCGCCGGCCGGCGCGACCGATAACAACACGATGAGCCCGAAAACCATCGGAATCTGTCGACCCAAAGCTCATACCTCTGAATGCAGGACGGCCATCAACGATACCGCAATAGCGGTTGCGGCAAAACCGGCGCCCGGTCCGGATTCCTATTGTTTGAGATGGCTATCCAGAAACGAAACCGTCAAAGCCCACGCATCCTCGGCCGCCTGCGGATCGTAGCTCTGACCCGACGGGTTGGCGAATGCGTGTCTCGCTCCCTCGTAGACTTTAATCGTCACGTCCTTGCCAAGTTCGCGCATCGCAGCATCGAAGGCATTGACCGATTCGAGCGGAATTCCGCGATCCTCGCTGCCGAAAATACCCAGCACCGGCATACCGAGCGCATTCAGCTGTTCCGGATCAGTCACCAGCCGGCCATAGTAAATCACCGTCGCGTCGATATCGGCCGGCATCAGCAGCGCGGTATTCAAAGACCAGCCACCACCGAAGCACCAGCCGAGGGTGCCGACCCGCACCGCTCCGGCTTCGGTGGTCAGATAGCTGTAGGCCTGGCGCAGGTTCTCTTCGATAGCAGCGCTGTTTTTCATCGACAAACCCACGAGTTCGCGCGCCTCCACGGCGTTTTGCGCGATTTTGCCACCATAGAGATCTACCGCCAGCGCCACATAACCGTGCCCCGCCACCTGTTCGGCCATTGCGCGTATGTTG
>Ga0102956_1000073_pt1 | contig 31069 bp, 23 predicted proteins | sample SalPonF2_A_D2_MG_FD_84515 | JGI IMG/M metagenome (GOLD analysis project Ga0102956, IMG submission 84515) | Salt pond soil microbial communities from South San Francisco under conditions of wetland restoration - Salt Pond MetaG SF2_A_D2_MG ...
CAATGCTTATCAGCCATGTCACAGTAGTCATTGATCAGTGAAGTGCTGATGAGCCGGGCGGAACCGATCCTGACTGTGTAACACTCGGCGCCGGTCTCGCTCACATGCTTGAGAACGCCGGGCTCTAAAATTTCATGGTAAACCCACTTGCCATAGTTTTCTTTTATTACCGGCGGAAAGAACTGCTCATAATGCGGCGGACCGATATCAGTGATTCTGTCTTCCATCGGTTTTGCTGGATTGTAACCCATAATATAACCTCCTTAAAATATCTATATATCTATTAACAATTCGTTATGTACCTATTGACACCGTCATGCATACAGGATTTTACATGGGGTTTCTTTTCCGAAACTCTGCAAGATCACGCTCAAATCCGCCGGGCACCTCTTCTTCTTTCCAGAAGACATAAGGGTTGGAACGAGGCTCTTTCACATGCTGCGGCAGAGGTTCAACTTCCATGACCTGCAGGAAGGTCGGCAGGCCGATACGCTGGATGGATTCACCAATCCTCTCCCGGTTCTTGCCCTCTTCCATCCACCAATCCCAACATTTTTCGATAACATCTTTCAGTTCTTCGAAGTCATTTTCAGTCTTCATTTCAATAAAAGGATAAATCATGGTGGCTATCTGGGCACCATCGAGGATCGGGGCCTTCGCACCGATGAGGATGGTGGCTCCCTGCACAAGACCCGGGCGCAGAGCGCGGGGCATAACGTTGATGCAGTGCATGCAGCGGGTGCATTCTGCATCATCTATCTTCAGTTCGTCACCTTCCATCCACATACAGCCTGTGGGGCAGAGATCAAGAACTTCAGCTTTCATATCAAATGGACCCCAGTCGCGGCCTGAATAGGAGCCGCCGTTTGCCGGGAATTCACCGCTGATGTAGCTTTTCACAGCCGCCTGGTCAATGCGGATGTCATCTTTCCAGTTACCGATTACTGCAAGATCGGAACGGGCAATGGCAGCAACACAGTCGTTGGGGCAGCCGGAGAATTTAATTTTAAACTTGTAGGGGAAGGCCGGACGGTGCAGCTCATCCTGGTAGGTCATGGTGATATCATGACAGGCAGCCTGGGTGTCATAGCAGCTCCACTCGCAGCGGGCCTTGCCGAGACAGCAGGAAGGGGTACGAAGGTTACCGCCGGAGCCGCCGAGGTCAACGCCGACATCATGGGTCAGCTCATAGAAAATTTCCTCCAGCTGCTCTGTGAATGTTCCCAGGAGAACGAGATCGCCGGTGGAGCCGTGCATATTGGTCATGCCGGAGCCGCGTCTTTCCCAGATCTCACAGATCTGACGCAGAATTTTCGAGCTGTAGAATTTACTCGAGGGCTGGTTGACCCGGACGGTATGGAAATGGGCAACACCGGGAAATTGTTTGGCAACGTCAGAATAACGGCCGACAATTCCGCCGCCATACCCGAAAACACCGACGATACCGCCGTGTTTCCAATGGGTGATCTTGTCCTTGTAGGAAAGTTCCAGCTGTCCGAGAATGTCCCAGCAGGCATCATTTTTTTCAGCCTGTCTCTTAATGTCTGTGACAAAACTCGGCCAAGGACCGCTTTCCAACTCATCCAACATAGGCGTATCATGCTTTGGCATCTTTGTTTCCTCCTTAACGGTCTATTGTTCTTAAACAACCTTAACACTTAAGGTTAACCTTTAACCTCCCGTAACCAATCGCTTTTAGCACATAAGAAGCACTGGCAACATCTGCAAACCCGGAGCAAAAACGATTGAATACTCATTCAGTAAATGCCGGAACATATCGCTCAGACGGCCCTTTGTCAACAAAAAACACAAAGAAAAATGCGCATTATTTTATTTTATCAACACTGCAAAATAAAAAAACCGCGCCACTCCATTTATGCGGAGTGATGCGGCTGTATTTTGCCAGAACAAACCCGAAAAAACTTCTACTTTACCTTGCCCGGATTAAGTGGCTTTTCCATGCGTATGACAAAAATGAGAATTGAGGGAATAATAAAAACAGTAAAGACGGTAGATACTGCAAGACCGCCGATAATAACACTTCCCAGACCCCTGTAGAGTTCCGAGCCTGAGCCCGGAAATACCACCAGCGGCAGCATGCCGAAGATACTGGTTGTAGCACTCATATAAATGGGGCGCAGCCTGCTCCTGACTGATTCGAGCACGGCCTCCCGATACTCCATATTATTGTAATGTACGTTGTTCAGTGCCTGGTGCACGATGAGTATGGCGTTGTTTACCACAATACCGATGAGTATGACAAAACCGAGCATGGTCAAAATGTCCATGGGCTGCGGTGTGGAACTTAAGAGATTGAGCAGTTTCAGACCGATGAAGCCGCCGGCACCGGCCAGGGGAACGGTCAGCATAATAATGAGAGGATAAATAAAATTGCCGAAGAGCGAGGCCATGAGAAGATAGGCAATTGCAGAAGCCAGGATAAAATTCCACTTCAGGGCCTCTCTTGTTTCCGTGAGCTTGTCTGCAGCCCCGCTCATTCTGACATTAAGACCTTTCAAAAGGCCCATTTCCCGGACGGGCTTAATGATCTTCGCCTCAATTTCCTCCATAGCCCCTTGCAGCGGCACTTCCATGGGCGGCGTCATCTGCAGGGTAATGGTCCGATTTCTTTCAAGGTGTCGGATCTGTGTCATACCTGTAGTGCGTTCAAGGTCTGCCAGGGTTGAGACCGGCACCACCATACCTCCCGGCATGGCAATCATTGATTGGTAAAGAGCCTCCGGGGTCCTGATGGAATCGTCGTCTGTTTTAAGCACAAGATCTATTGTTTTCCTCCCTTCCTGCTTGAAATCTCCGACTATCCTGCCGTCCATGAGGACATCAAGCGCTACGCCAAGATCGGCTGCACTCATATTGTTGGCCTTCAGGCGTTCCCGGTTGGGTACAATTTTCACTTCAGGATAACTGAGTTCAATGGAAGGTATGGGGCGGACCTGGGTGTCGGGCAGGGCCTGCTTTGCCTTGCCGAACATCATGCCGGCGACCTTGACGATCCTGTCAAGGTCGTCGCCGCTGATATCAACATCTATGGTGCGGCTCCTGCCAATCCTGCTCTGGAAAATACCTGCCTGCATGGAGACGCCGAACATGCCTGGAATGGAATATATCATGCGCCTGAACAGGGGCAGCAGTTCGGCTGCCCGATCCCAGTCGGTAGCCATGGCGCCAAACAGCATAATAGACTCCCTTGCTACATAAAACATATTGAGAATGCCCGGGTAGCCATCGTGTTCTTTCTGGAGATGCGGCTCTGCCATGACAAAGAGCTTTTCACCGATGTCCTGTCTTTCCTGTTGCGAAAGACCAGGAGGAGGCACCAGAATGCTGAGCACAAAATTGCGGTTGCCCTGGGGCAGGTAATCAGTCTGGGGCATGAGAAAAAAAACCGAGCCGCCAGCCAGAAGAATCAGGAGGCTAACGGTCCCGATCCGGGTGGCCCAGTTTCTGGTGGCCAGGGAAACCACCTGCATAATATAGGTGGCAAGCCTGGTTCCACTCCGGGCAAGAACACCCTCTCCCTTCTTTACCTTTTTAGACGAAACTGAAAAAAGCTTGAAGGCAAACATGGGAATTACAGTCATGGATACGATCAGGCTCAACGATACCGCCCCGACAACTGCAATGGCGATATCCCGGAAGAGCTGGCCGGCCTCCTCCTGAATAAATACAACAGGCAGAAAAACGGCAATTGTTGTCAGGCTCGAGGCAATAATGGCACCCCATACCTCCCGTGTGCCATCGTATGAGGCCTGAAAGGGCGATTTGCCCATTTTGCGGTGGCGGTCAATATTTTCAATGACGACAATGGCATTATCCACCAGCATTCCCACCGCAAATGCTATACCGGCAAGGCTGACCACATTGAGGTTGCGGCCCATGGCTTTCATAAAGATAAACGTGCCGATAATACTGATGGGAATGGAAGTGGCCACCACTAATGTTGACCTGATGCTGCGCAGGAAAATAAGCAGCACGATAACTGCCAGCATGCCGCCGATAAGGATATTCTGCTTGATAAGGTCAATGGCGGCGTTGATATAACGCCGCTGGTCATAGACCCATTCGAGGCTGATATTCTGCGGCGCAAGTTTTTCAGCGTTAAGCCATTTTACTACCTCTTCGACCCGTTCCGTCATGGCCAGGATATTGGTACCGGGTTCAGGTTTGACGCCGACAGCCATGCCGCCTTTGCTGTTATGAATAACCGTGCTTTCACGTTTGCTGTAGCCCCGCTTTATCTCGGCCACATCGGCAACAGTTACCCTTTTTTCCCCGGTTGAAACGAGAACGACATTGGCAATATCTTCCTCAGAGTTGAATTCACCCGTGGTGCGGATCCTGAAATCGCGGCGGCCGACTCCCATGTTGCCTGCCGAAACATTCACGTTTTCGCCGCGGATCGCCTGTATTAAATCATTAATTGTCAGGCCGTAGGCGGCAAGCTGTTCCGGGCTGACGATAATATGCATCTCATCTTCGACGCCGCTGCCAATAAAGAGGTCCGCCACACCCTCTACGCGCTCCAGGTGCTGACGGATTTCATTTTCAAAAAATGTCCTGTAGGTTTCAATATGCCTGGGATTTGTTTCATCGGACTTGAGGATGATCCAGATGACCGGTGAAGTTGCCGCGCCGGTGGCATTGATAATCGGCTTGTCCACCCCTTCGGGATAGGAGGGGACCTCATTCAGCTTGTTGGAAACGCGCAGCAGCGCATCATCAACATTGGTGCCAAGTTTGAAGGTCAGGGAAATGGAGCTCTGCCCATTGAAGGCTTCGCTCTCCATTTCAGTGAGGGCAGGAATACCTTTGAGGGTTTTTTCCTGTTCTTCGATAATTTCCCGTTCCATCTCATATGGCGTGGCCCCCCGCCAAGTAGTCGTTACGGTAATGACCGGTTCCACGACCGTCGGGCTCAGCTGATATGGCAGTGTCTGCAAACTTATGACACCAAAAAGGACAACTAAAATAATACCGACCAAAATGGTGACCGGTTTTTTAATTGAAAAACTTACAATATCCATACATTAAACCATGCTATTTGTTGCCGATGGTAACGGCTTGGCCTTCGCGTAGTCTCTCATTTCCTTTAATAACGACCATGTCACCATTCTCCAAGCCTGCCCCAACTATTCCGACAAACATGCCGTCATAGCCCGTGACCTGCACCGGGACCATTTTGGCAGTGGAATCCTTCACCAGCCAGACGATATTCTGGCCGAACCTGTCAAGCAGTGCATCCCGGGGCGCCTTCAAGCCGTCCATTTTCTCTGCCGAAGGTATCAAGGCCCTGGCCTCCATGCCCTCGATAAGGCCCGTCGTATTTTTCAGGCGAATTTTCACATCAAAGGTCCTTGTAGCCACATCGCCCTTCGGCACAAAACTGAGAAACCGGCCTGTGCTCTTTTCGTTGTCGATGTTAATCGCCAGCTCTTTACCGGGCTTGAGGTATTTCAACATTTCAGCCGGGACATTGACCACGATATCAACCGAACTGTCATCGGCGATAACTGCCACCATGCCGCCATTATCGACCCACTCCCCCTTTTCTGCGTTCTTCTGCACCACTATGCCGTCAAAAGGGGCAAGTATCTTCTTTTTTTTCTTTTCAAGAAGCAGCCTGTCCATCGAGGCTTTCAACGACATGGACCTGTTTTGCAGCATTTTACTTTTGAAAAAATATTCATCATAGGCGGATTCGGAGACAGAGCCCTCCTTGAAAAGAGGCTCCCTTTTGTTCAATTCCTTCTGGGCCTGCTGAAGCTCGACCAGCACCAGTTCATAATCTGCCCGGGTGGCGCTGATGGCCGTATCCAGGATGTCTGCCCCCAGGCTGACCAGGGGTTCAGCGTTTTTTACCCGATACCCCTCCTCAAAAAAGACCTCTTCAACAACACCTTCAACCTCGGCGGCAACATCAGATTTGCGGGCGTAGTATACAGTACCCACAAATTCCACCATGGGCTCCGCCTCACCGTGCACAATCTGCGCCACCTCAACAAGGGCAGGAGGGGGCCCTTGTGGCTGTGCTTGCGCCTTGGTATCTGTTTTGCCTTCTTCAGCCGCAAAACCGCTCTTCACAAGCAGTAAAAAAATACACAGCACAAATAAAAAAAGGTTTGTCTTTATCTTCATGAATCTGCGACTCCTATGGCTTGGAGGACTAAAAATTTTGCCGTATGTCCTTTGAACATATTTACCCTTGCTTTTTTGTTTTATAGCGCATAGTGGCCAGCGCTCACAAATTTGTGAGTTATAGCAAGAATAAACGCCAAAAGACAAGCAATTTCAGGCTCTATAGAAAAAAACAATCAGGGAAAAAGTGACTCTTTGGCAGCATGGACAAAAAGATGGGTGAATACCGGCGTAAATCTACGCCACCATGAAAAATACAAAAATAATTCAGGGGTTGCCGGACGCTGGAATTGAAGCAGAATTTTTCTTTCAGGCAAATGACGGCGCAAAAAGAAAAAACCGGGTTACTTCTTTTTTGCTTTTACTTTTTTCTTTGGCCTTGTCTTGCCATGCGAACCGCGAAAAATTTTGCCTTTTTTAGTCTTTTTATCTCCCTTTCCCATAAAAACAACACCTCCTTCTTTTCACATTACAAATAATACGTAAACTGTTGCACTGCTGAGTCTATCTCACAATGGTTGATCCTCCTGCAAAATCCCCGCTGCCTCAAGCATTGCCCAGCTTTCCGGGTGCCTGTCTCTGTCTTTTGCCTCCCCGTGACGCAGGATACGCATGTGATCGAGTAAACGGTTTGCAAGAACTTTGCCAAGCTGCACTCCCTCCTGGTCAAAGGAATTGATATTCCAGATAAAGCCCTGCATGACAATCTTTGCCTCATACAGTGCCAATAATCCACCCATTGTGTGAGGATCCAGTTTATCAGCCAGAAGAATTGAGCTTGGCCTGTTTCCGGCAAAAAAACGGTTTGGGTTCTCATTCTTCTGGCCGGTGGCAAGCGCAAGGGCCTGCGCCAACAGGTTAGCAACAAGTTTTTGTTGCGATGTCGTACTCTTGATATCAAGGTCAATTTTATGCTGGCTTTGCCTGAAACCGATGAATTCTGCCGGCACAATGGCCGTACCCTGGTGCAGCAGCTGGTAAAAAGCATGCTGGCCATTTGTGCCCGGCTCGCCCCAGACAATGGGCCCCGTCGAGCAGCAAACCTTTTCACCATTTCTGGTCACGGACTTGCCGTTGCTTTCCATGTCGCACTGCTGCAGATGCGCCGGAAAACGCAGCAGAGCCTGGCTGTAAGGCAGGACAGCCACAGTCTCATGACCGAGAAAATTATGGTTCCATATTCCCAGCAATGCAAGGAGAAGGGCGGGATTTTTCTTTATATCTTTCTCCTCGCTTTTCCGGTCCATCTCATTTGCGCCGCGCAGTATCTCTACAAGAGCATCATAGCCCAGAGCAAAACCTAGCATCACCGCCCCCACCATTGATGTTGCGCTGTAGCGTCCACCTATATAGTCATACATGTGAAAAGAGTGCAGGTATTTCTGCGGGTTGTCCATGGGGCTTCCCTGACCGGTAATGGCCACAAAGTGCTTCCCGGGATCCAGGCCTGCCCTGCTATAAGCAGCTCGAGCCATCTCCTCATTAGTAAGCGTTTCAAGGGTTGAGCCGCTTTTTGATACAACCCCAACCAGGGTCCGGGAAAGATCAAGATTCTGCAAAACCGCTGCCGCATCATCCGGGTCCACATTAGAAATGAAGTGGACCCTTCTGTTTTCCGGGGCATAAGCAGCAAGGGCAAGAAAGAGGGCGCGTGGCCCAAGGTCGGAGCCACCGATGCCGATATTGACATAATCTGTAAAGGTTTCTCCCCGGGTATTCGTTATTTCGCCCTTGTCCAGCTGTGACAGGAAAACCTTCAGCTTGTCAAGCTGCTGCTTTGCCTGTTGTGTAGCATCGGCATTGTAGGGAGAATCGCTGAAGATATCGCGGCATGAAGTGTGAAGCACCTGACGATTTTCGCTTTCATAGCCTTCAATCCTGTTCATGACATCGCCGCGCTTCATAGCAAGGAACTGGTCCACGGCACCGGACTGGTCGGCGAGCTGCTGCAGTCCATTGAGCACAGCATCATCTACTCTCTGGGTACTAAAAAGCAGGTCAAATCCAGCAGCACTGGCTTTATAGTTTGCAATTCTGTCAGGGGATAGGGCCCCGGGAGCTGTGAGATCAAAAGGGTTGCGGGCCAATTTCGTTAGCTTTTCATATACCGGCAGCTCATCAAGACCTGTTGTATTCCATGTCATAGTTTCAAGCTCTAAGAGGAGGTTCTTTCCATGTTTGTGGCGCTGACTGACAGATGGACTTCATTTCCCTGATAACCTTGGCATAATCCTGCTGGCCGAACACCGCGGATCCGGCAACAAATATGTTGGCTCCGGCTCCGGCCACATCCCCAATGGTCACAGGGCTGACACCGCCGTCAACCTCTATGCCGACCTCAAGACCCCGCTCTTCTATCATTTTCCGGAGGGTCTTTATTTTGTTAATAGATGATTTGATAAAGGACTGGCCGCCAAAACCGGGATTTACACTCATAAGCATGACAAGGTCAACATCGCGCAATATTTCATCCAGGCTGCCTAAAGGGGTTGCAGGATTGAGAACCACGCCTGCCTTTATTCCCAGCTCCCTGATCCTGCTGACGGTACGATTGAGATGGGGACAGGCCTCAACATGGACTGTAATCCAGTCTGCACCTGCCTTGGCAAAATCCTCTATATAGCTGTCAGCATCTGTAATCATCAGGTGCACATCCAGGGGCAGGTTGGTAATCCTGCGCACAGAGGCGACCACCGGTGGACCGATGGTTATATTGGGTACAAAATGGCCATCCATAACATCTACGTGGATGATTTCTGCGCCTGCTTTTTCAACAGCCTTGATCTCTTCACCCAGACGGCTGAAATCTGCAGACAGGATGGAAGGTGCCATCATAAATTCCTGCATGCTGCTCATTGTCTCCCCTTTTTTGAAATAAAAAATTTTGTGAAGATTATTTTTCTGGTTCTTCAGAAGGTTTGATATTATTTGCGTCTGGCTTTAAGGCATTATCTGGACGCGCGGCGCCAACCGCTATCATAACATAGGCATTGGGCAAAATATATTTCCTTGCCACCTCTATCACCTTTGCAGCATCAATCTCCTCTATGGCCTGTATATACCTGGAGCCAAAATCCTGTCCCAGGCCATACGTTTCGTTTAAGCCCAGCTCGAGCGCCTGGGCGCTATGGGTCTGCAAAGCCAGCTCATACTGGCTTATGAGTATATTTTTTGCCCTGTCCAATTCTTCTTCATCCACCCTTTTTTCGCGGATGGTTTTGAGTTCATGCCAGACACTGTTTATGGCCTGTTCCTTTTTCTCGGGGCTGGTTCCCACATAAATGCCGAATGCTCCGGTATCCAAACCAAAAAATGAAAAGGACGAAAGACTGTAGGCTAAGCTCTGCTTATCCCGCAACTCAATGAAAAGCCTGCCGCTCTGTCCGGACAGGATAGTATCCAGGACCTCAAGGCCAAAGCGATCAGTGTCCTTTAACGTTGCACCCAAGAATCCGATAACCAGATGGACCTGCTCCTTGTCGCGGCTTATCTCCTTGATCTTTTCTTTTGTCAAGGTGGTTGGAGGCAACATCTCCTCCTCTATCCTCTTATTTTCCCAGCTTTTTTCCCTCTGCCAGTCGCCGAATAAACGGTTGACCAGGTCTTTTGTCTCCTCAGCCTTGACATCTCCTGAAATTGCCAGGACCAAATTCTCAGGTCTGGCATGTTTAAAATAGATGCCCTCCAAGGCAGCAGCGGTAAAACTTTTGATGGCATCTGCAGAGCCGATACTGTTCAGGCCATAGGGATGGCCACCAAACAACTGGCTGTTAAATTCCTGAAAGGCCAGCGAGGTAAGGGAGTCGTCCTGCTGTTTAAGCTGGGCCAGTAGTTCCGGGCGTATTTTTTCAGCCTCCTGGGGATCAAATGCAGGTTCCCGCATGACATCCCGGACCAGCACCAGGCCATCGGGGAAAAACCGCGCCAGGAAATCCGCTTTTATACCAAAGGTGTTCTTGCCGCTGAACCCGGTGAGTCCACCTGCCATGTCCGCCACAGCCTCTGCAAGTTCCTTGGCAGTCATGCGCCGGGTCCCCTTGGGCAGAAGGTCGCTGATAAAGGAAAAGGCACCGTTTGTCAATGGGGTCTCCTCCCGCAGTCCTCCCGGAAAGACTGCCCTGATACCTACTGTGGGCACTGTGTCATCCTCCCGCACCAGTAACGTTATGCCGTTTTCAAGCCTGAAACGGTGCACCCGGCTCAGATAGGAATTTGGCAGCATCGCTTCTGAGTCACTATGGATTGCAGCTTCCCGGGCCCTGGCAATAGATGTTTCAATCTCTTGCATACCAGGCTCAAAAACACTGTCTGCAGGCATAAGAAAACCAACATTAATGGTTTTTTCGCTGAAATATTTCTGGGCCGCCTTTTTGATATCTTCATGGGTTACGGCACGGATTTTCTCAAGATACTCTTCTTCTCTCGGATCCCCGGTCATCATCTCGAAGGATCCCAGGACCCGGGCCTGGCCTTCCACCCGTTCCAGATTGAAAACAAAATCACTTTCCAGGCCGCGTTTAGCCCGCTTTAACTCTTCATCGGTTACGAAAAAATATTGCAGCTTGAACAACTCTGTAAGTGTTGCCTCAAAAGCCGGGAGCATATTGTTGCCGTCAAGAACTGCTGTTATCTCAAACATGCCCGGATCGGCTGGAGTAAAAGCTGATGCATTGATTCCGTACACGAGTTGTTTATCATCCCGCAGTGATCTGTAGAGGCGTGAAGTTTCACCATGCCCGGCAATCTGGGCCAGTACATCAAGAACCGGGGTGTCAGGACTGTCAAATTTTGAAACAGGAATGGCAATTGCCATCTGGGGCTGCATAATATCAGCCTTAAGGGTAAAAAATCGCGCCTGCTCCTGAACAGGCTCAACAGGCAGGGCTGGAGGTTCCGTTTCACCTCTGGCCATATTGCCCATGATATCAGTCGCCCTTGCGATGACTTCCCGTCCCTTGACGTCGCCCGCCACAACCACCGTCATGTTCTGCGGATAATAATGTTTTCTGATATACTCCATAATCTTGTCACGACTGAAGCTGTTTATTGACTCCACATTGCCAATGACAGGAAGCCGATACGGGTGTTTGGTGTACGCTGTTGCCATCAACTCGTGGAACAGCGTTATATTGGGCCGGTCATACCGCATGGAAACTTCTTCCAGGACAACTTTTTTCTCGCGTTCCAGCTCAAGCGGGTCAAAGACTGAGTGCATGACTGCTTCAGCCAGTAACTCAAATGCCATGTCCCAGTGGACTGCCGAAAGGGTGGCATGATAAACCGTGTATTCATATGATGTATAGGCATTGATCCGTCCACCGACACTTTCAATGGCCCCGGCAAGCTCACCAGGCCCCCTTGTTTCCGTCCCTTTAAAAATCATATGTTCTATAAAATGGGTGATGCCCGCCTCGTCTGCATTTTCATATACGGAACCGGTTTTGACCCAGATCTGGACTGTTGCCACCCTTGTTCCCGGCATCTCTTTGACAAGGACAGTCAAGCCATTTTCCAAAGTTACTTTATGAAGGTGAGGGGCCAGTTCTTCTGCCGTCAGGGGTGAAGTACTCATAATTGCCACCAATAGGATGTTAAGAAGTATTGCTATAGAGCGCATAGTTTTCATTTCTCTGCTGTTATTTTACTGATTTTATTATCAAATAGTGCACCATACTGTACTTTTCTCTTTGTCGTCAATCGCTAATAAACCAACACAGTATTATGTTCAGGCTGTCCCGCAGAGTATTGCAGAATCATTGGGGCCCTTAAATTGCAGCCGCTGAATGTCCCTGGCTCCGGCCTGCTGCATTAAAGCGCTCACTTCTTTCTCTGAGTAGGAGCGCCCATGGTTATTAAGAAGCATATTCATTGAAAAGAGTGCCGGGAAAAGCGGGCCGTCCAAGGAGTCGTTCAAGAAAAAATCGTGGACCAGGATAAGGCCGCCAGGCTCCAATGCCTGCATCGTTTTTTCAATTAGTTTCTGACATTCCTCCAGAGAATTGGAGTGCAGTATCTGTGACAGCCAGGCCACGTCATATGGCCCATCGATAGGGTCTGTATTAAAGTCGCCGGCGACAAAATTAATGCGGCCAGCCACACCGAACCTCTTCGTTGTCTTTTTGGCAAAAGGCTCGGTCGTCTTATGGTCGTAGATCGTCGCCTTGAGCTGAGGGTTTGCCAGGCAGAAGTGGATGGCATGGGTGCCAGGACCTCCGCCCAGGTCAAGCAGGTGCTGCCGCCCCTCCAGATTTACCGAGGCCGCTATTGTCGGTGCAATGGCCATGGCCAGGTTAAACATGCCCATCTGAAAGCTTTCCCGTTCCACCTCCTCGCCGTGGAACCTTTTTTCCACTGGCCGTCCCAGGACCACAGCTTCATGCAATTTGGCCCAGGCATCAACCAGATGGAAGTGATGCATGATTATGTATCCAATATAGCCTGGCGCGTCTTTTGCCAGGTGTGAACGGCTGAAACCGGTATTTTTATAGCGGCTGTCACCATGTTCCAATAGTCCCATTGCTGTGAGCGCATTGAGGAGCATTGCCAGGCCCTTCTCATTTGCCCCAATTTTTGCACTGACCTCTTCGGCTGTCAGTTCTTCGTCGCTCAATGCTGTAAAAATTTCCAGTTTTACTGCAGCATGGACTGTGCTTGACCGCCAATAGGCGCTTGAGACACTTAACAGCTGGCCAATATTCCATTCAGCTCCATTACCCATTCAGCTCTCCTGTTCGTCCCGGGTTTACTTTCTGCAAAACCGGTAGTTTCTTTTTATGTTACAATAGGGCATAATACAAAATGATCACCAAAAAACAATTATACTATAAACATCTTAGAGAAGGTGCGCTTGACTGCTTTCTGCGCACAAGTTTACAGTATAGTAATACCTGAAAAGGTTTGAGCAACCACAGAAAATCTATCACATGCTGAGCTTTATGAGGAAACTTAAATCCTGCCGGGAAATATTGTGCTAGTTATCCGCTGCGCTGCCTGTAAAAATAAGCTGTGGAAATATGATAAGATCGGGCCGGGTGAGGTTTTGCGTTGTCACAAGGCAAGAATTGCTAAAAAATATACCTTTACAGCCCAGGATGAGAAGATACAATGTACTTGCGGCAAAGAAATTGGGATAAATAAGGGCTCTTTTATCAAAATGATCAACAGGGCCTTTACGTATTCCGGTACCAAGAGAAACAGTTGACCTGCCTCCAGGTTTATAAATAAGCCGACATTACAGATGTATAACAAGTTTTTTGGATTCAAAGAAAAGCCCTTTAAGCTGGTACCAAACCCAGAGTATCTTTTTTTGAGCAAAAGCCATGAAGAGACACTGGCCCATCTCACTTACGCCATTTCCCAGGGTGATGGTTTTGTTGAGGTAACCGGGGAGGTCGGGACCGGCAAGACCACCTTATGCCGAGTTTTTCTGGAAAATCTGGATAAATCCATCCATGCCGCTTATATTTTCAACCCTAAACTCGATGCGTTGCAGCTTCTCAAGGCAATCAACGATGAGTTCGGTATTGATTCTGAGCCTGACAACACCAAGGATTTAATCGACAGGCTCAATGCTTTTTTAATAGAGAAAAAAAGTGCCGGCCAAAAAGCCCTGGTCCTCATTGACGAGGCCCAGAACCTTTCCCTGGAGGTTCTGGAGCAGTTGCGTCTTCTCTCCAATCTTGAAACAACACAGGAAAAACTGCTGCAAATCATTCTCGTTGGCCAGCCTGAACTTCGCGACATGTTGGCCTCCCACCAGTTGCGGCAACTGGGACAGCGCATAACCATTAACTCCCAACTGTCACCTTTAACCTATGTAGAAACCAAAGACTATATCAGGCACCGTATTACCCTGGCTTCCCACCGGGCCGGACCTCCTTTTGCTAAAGCGTCCTATAACGCCATATATGAATACTCACAGGGAATACCGCGCCTGATCAATATTGCCTGTGACAGGGCCTTGCTGAATGCCTTCAGCCGCAACAGCTTTAACATCTCCGGCTCGATTACCAAAGAGGCTCTCCGTGAACTGAGAGGAAAAAAAACAGGCCTTTTATCTGGTTTGTTTCAGCGAGCTGCTGGCGTTGTCATTATATCTGCAATTTTTATCCCCGTTATACTCCTGTTGCTTTTTATTGCCAATGGAGAAGCGCCGAAAATCCCTGCCATAAGCAAACTGCTTTCTCCTGAACGGGTTACGCAGGCAGAGCCCCAAAGGGATATTCCTGTAGAAGGCCAGATTGTCGAGCTATCTGCCCCATCTGAAATGCCTGTTGCACTTCAAGCAGAAGCGCCTAGCGCACTTCAGGAAAATTCCCTACCAGAAAGTCATGCGGCTGAATCGGGCAACAACATAGAGACTCTGACGGCGCACGTAAATAATAGCGGAAGCCCTCTTGCGACAGGGACGCCCAATGCTGAGCAAAAAGTCCCAAACAGCATGGACAAGCAAAAATTTGGGGCCTATTTGCAAAAACTCAATTCCCGTTTCTCCAGGAATATCTCCATCGAGGGAATCCTGAAGCTCTGGTTGCCGACCACCGAGATAAAAATAAACCAAGATAAAATAATAGCTGACCAGCTCTTCTTCGAGGAGGAAGCCAAACTGTATGATTTGGAACTGAAGTCTATTGCGACCGAATCAGACCTTGCCCTTATCCAGGCCCTGAATCTTCCTGCAATATTTACTTTCTACCTGGCAGGACATACTTGGCCCAAATATCTTGCAGCGGCATATATTGACACTGAAAAAGTTTATTTTTTTGCTGACGCACAGAGCCAAACAGTCTCTGTGGACAGGGATATATTTCTCCAATACTGGTCCGGGGAAGCCTATATTGTCTGGAAAAATTTCAAAAATTTGAATTGGGTGATCAGCCAAGGGTCCCGAGGTCAAGACGTCCTAACCCTAAAAAAACTCCTGCTGCGCTTAGGCTATAGCAGCGTTATTATAACAGACAGCTACGACAACGACACCGTGCAACTCATAAAGGATATTCAAGCAAAGCATTCTTTGCATGTAGACGGGATAGTCGGCACCTTTACAAAAATTGCCCTGTATAATGAAAGCTCTGAATTTATTAAACCTTCACTTGTCAGGTTTGCAGAAGCCAGAACGGAGAATGGCAGTTGAGCTCAATACTTCGCGCCCTGAAAAAGCTTGAAAGTGACCCCAGGCACCTGGAGGAAACGCCGCTCCTGGACAGCAAATTTGTCCCGTTGGCAGACCGCGGCCCGCAAAAAATACCAGCAGGCCTCATCATGATGGTCTTTGGTGGCGGTATTGTCTGCGGACTTGTCATTTTGGCAGGCTGGTTGCTCTTTTCAGAAAAAACCGGGTCATCTTCTATTGGGCCGCCAGAAGTTTCCCAGCAGGGTTTACAGCAGTCAGAAATAATTCCAGTCAGGCCCAGGAACGCAGAAATTCCTGAACGTCCAGCTCCCGCACTTGCGCCCGCAAAACCTGCTGCAGATATTGGTGCTCCTCCGAAAACAGCTGCTCAGGTCCCTGAGGCAAGTCCTGTAGAAATGCCGCAACTATCATCCCCTGCAATTAAGCACAGGGAGGTTATTAAACCTGTTGCTGAGCCGGCGCCAGAATCGGCGGCCCCAAAGCCTTCAGCGCCAGGCCCTGAAACGAATGAACAGGTTGCTGCTCAAGAAGTTGCGGTTGCTGTCACTAAAGCCCCTGAAGCCGCACTAATAAAAAAGGAAATTGAAATTCCTGCCCTCAATGACCCTGGAATGAAGCTGCAGGCAATCACATGGTCAAAAGATCGGCAAAAGCGCATAGTGGTTATCAACAACCGCATTCTACGTCAGGGGGAAACGGTTTCAGGTTACCGGATTGACACCATTAACCAGGATGATGTCATCATCAACGATGCAGGTGAAAAATGGAAACTCGTATTCCGCATCAAGTAAATACTCAATACTGTAACGGGATAAATCCATAATGAAAAAACTTATGCTTCTCTGTTTAATCGTCCTTTCCATCTCCGGCACCAACGCCTTGGCTGAGAGCGCAAAAGCCTTTGCCCCGGAATCCCTGCCTTCACTCATTTCAGCCATCCGGGTTGAGGGACCTCTTGATTTTTGTGGTGAACCGCTGCCGCTTAATAATCCTGATGTTCGCGAAAGGCTTGAAAAGGAGCTACTCCTCATTCTCTGGAACAGGCCGCAGGTTATCCTGTGGCTGAAGCGCTCCACCCGCTATTTTCCTTACATTGAAAAAACACTCGCCCAAAATAATATGCCGCAAGACCTTAAATATATTGCTGTAGTGGAAAGTGCCCTGCTTGATTATGCCGGTTCATCACAGGGTGCAGTGGGGTACTGGCAGTTCATAAAACAGACCGGACTCCGTTATGGGCTTTCCATTGATAAAAATATTGATGAACGGCGCAACTTTTTTGCTTCGACCAAGGCTGCGGTCGCCTATTTGCAGGACCTGCATGATCTTTTCAGTTCATGGACTCTCGCTGCCGCCGCGTATAACGTAGGGGAAGACCGGATCCAAAATGAAAAAAACAGCCAGAAGGTTGACAATTACTATGACTTTTCCCTGCCGAAGGAGACAGAAAGGTATATTTTAAAAATTATGGCTGTCAAACTTATTTTCTCCAATCCTTCCCGTTACGGTTTCCACCTCCTTGAAGAAGATTATTATCAGCCCCTGACCTTTGACCGGGTCAAAATAACCCTGCCGGGCAGAACACCTCTCTACCTTGTAGCCCAGGCCTCGGGGACATACTTTAAACAGATCAAGGATCTCAATCCCGAGATAATGGGAGATCAATTACCAAAAGGCACCCATATCATTGCCGTGCCGAAAGGTTCAGGAGAGAACTTTCACTCCCTTTTTGCCAAACTCTCGAAAAAATGGCGGCAGGAATACAATATGCATATCTATATTGTTAAAAAAGGCGACAGCCTTTCCACTATTGCTGAGCAGTTCAATGTTACTCTGCCTTCCCTCATGGCCTGGAATGACTTACGCTCAGATAATTTTATCCGCCCAGGCGAAAAGCTTATCATCTACCAATAATGACTTTCTTGATTCCGCATCAGGGATTCTTCACGTTTAAAACAAGTATTGAAAACCGCTTAGCGCATGAAGAATAAATTAATTTTTTTGGGAGCGGTTGCACTGCTTGTTGCAGCCTTTTTCTTTTTTCTGCCTAAAGGTCAAGAAAAGGGGGAATGTTTAGATGGAAATTGCTTTAACGGTACCGGTACGCTTGTCTTCAAGGACGGCAGAAGGTATACAGGCAACTTTGCCAATGGCAGCTACAATGGCCATGGGGTATTGCTCCTGACAGATGGAAGAAAATATGACGGGGCATGGGAAAACAACCTGCCAAACGGTTTTGGCACCCAGACCAACCCTGATGGAACAATCTATACCGGGGCATGGAAAGATGGCAAATATGAAGGGCAGGGGACACTGACAACCGCTGATGGCGGTTCGTATACAGGGACCTGGAAAGATGACATGCCGCATGGCATCGGCACGCTGACCAAGCCTGACGGCAGCAAATTTACCGGCGAATTCCGAAACGGCAAAACCGTTGGGGATGGTGTGCTGGTCACACCTGAAGGCAAGGAGAAAAAAGTTTCCTTGTGAGTTGCCTGTGACACATATCATGCCGGCAACATTAACTATATGAAAACTATATGGTTTTTAACACTGAAAGCGGAGTAATATTTTTTTTGGGAGATAGTTTATGAGTAAACAAACGCTCAAAGTGCGAACTCCCCAGTTCCCGCTTTATTCTGAAGTGCGTCATCTGCTCCAGGTTTTTGAAGGTATTTCCCAGTCTGCTATAAAAAAAATGCTCAAAACCATTGAGGGACAAACCGGGACACCGCGGCATCCTGTGGACTGGACAGATCCTGAATCCTGGGTGCAAAAAAGATTGAGCGGTGAATCCGCTGTTCTGGCCCAACGCATCTGGCAGGAAAGCAACAATGAAGTCAATCCGCGACATGTGTATGGTTCATACCTTTTTATTAACAACAATGGATTGTTGACGGATAATGTTTTTGGAGTCTATCAAATCACGCCGCGTGGCCAGGCCTTTCTCGATAATGACCCAAAACTCCTGGCTGAAATTGATGACAACGAGGGCATTCCCCACCTTTTACGAATTCTTGCCGGCAAAACAACGGCCAGACGGCGTGATCTTTTGCCCGAGTGGAGCGATTTCTTAAGAGAACACTCCCACTTCGGAACGCTAGCCACCATCAGGGATACATTGCGCCGCAGATTGAACAATCTTGCAGAAAGAGGATATGTCTCTCGAGAAGGTGTAACCTATCTTATCACCAAGAAAGGCCTGGAGTATGCAGAGCTTTTCACCCAGGGCGATCTTGACCAGAAACGTGATATTGTCAGAGCCATAAAGGTTTTTAACCAGGAGCAAATGCAAAAACTAAGCAGCCTGCTTGCCTTTATGAACCAGCGGGATTTCGAGTTTCTCGTCCAGGAATTACTCGAATCACTGGGATATGAAGATATAAAAATAACCAAAGAAAGCGGCAGCAAGGGTGTTGAGGTGACAGCCTTTATTCAGTCCGGCATCAGCACGCTTCCTGAAGTCATACATGTCAAGCGCTATCAGGCCGCAACAGGAAGGCCCGCGTTAGACCAGCTCCGTGAAGCTATCACGCGCCATGCTTGCCTGCGCGGCACCTTAATCACACTGGGCCGCTTCACGCGGGAATGCAAAGAAGCCGCCTTAGTTGCAGATGCGCTGCCCGTGAAACTTATCGACGCCAAACATCTGCTGTTGCTGCTGAGTGAAAACATGATTGGCGTCACCAGGCAATCCGTCGCGCTCTATCATATTGATGATGAATATTTTTCCTCATCAAATGATACTTCGGCAACATCTGAAAACTAATACTTCTTATAATCAGGCTGCTCAGAATCTGTGAACTTCTCTTGTCTTTGACGTTTTGTTCATAATTTTTTCCATGGCTTTTCAAGATCCTTGGGAGTATTGATCTGATACAGCCGTATTTTTCTGCTCCGGGGAAACTCATATTTAATCAATGATTTTAAATATTTATGCAGCCCATTCTTTTCAACAACCTGTTCCTCTTCACGGTAGCCCCGTTCACGCACAAGAAACGTATTATCGCCAAGCAATAACACAGCAATGGAACGGTTACGCTTATAGGACAGCAATTCAATACCCTGGGGCGGGCTCAGTTTTTCAAGCTTCGGCAAAAGGGTACGGATGACAGAATCAATATTAACTAAGGCCATTGGCTGTTGTTAATTATGGCAGGCGATGATCCTCGTGCGGATAACATCGGGGTGCGCTTCGATCGTGGCTATCACCTCTTGGGGGACGGGGGACTCAACATCAATTATATTATAGCCGATGAGCCCGTTGCTCTCGTTGATATAGCTCGCTATGTTTATGTCGTTGGCACCTATAATGTTGGTGGCAAAGCCGATCATGCCGGGAATATCCCTGTTTATCATGATTAACCGGGCATGGCAGCTCCCGGAAGGTATGGATTCAACTGTAGGGAAGTTAACAGAGCGGCTGATTGTGCCATACTCAAGGTAGTCTTTCAGCTCTGAGACAGCCAGGCAGGCGCAGTTTTCCTCACTTTCCTCAGTGCTGGCCCCCAGATGCGGCGATGTCAGAACCTTAGGGTGGCTCAAGTTTTTGTTGTTCGGAAAATCGGTGATATAGCCATCCAGCTTTCCTTCATCAAGGGCTTTTAGAACAGCCCCATCCTCAACAATTTCCCCACGGGCAAAATTAATCAGAGTAGCTCCGGGTTTTATCTTTTCCATAAATTCATGGTTTACCAAACCTTGGGTCTTTTTATTTAAGGGAACATGTAATGTAATAATATCAGAAAGCTGTAGTACTGCCGCAAGGTTTCTGGCAAGCTTGACATCGTATGATAAGGCATGAATATTTTCAAGGGCCGGAAAGGGATCAAAAGCAACCACGTTCATCTGTCTCTGCACTCCGCCATTCGCAACCATCACCCCTATTTTCCCTGCGCCAATGACACCAAGGGTCTTGCCTGCCAGCTCCACTCCCCTGAAGGCTGCCTTGCGTGACTCCACCGCTGCGCTGATTGCAGCATCATCGAGCCCTGCCAGCTCTTTACACAACTCCACCCCTTCATGGATATGCCTCATTTGGATGCCCAGCATGGTAAACAGCAACTCTGCTACGGCATTGGCATTGGCGCCCGGGGTATTAAAAACGCAGATACCCTGCTCAGTGGCCTTGTCCACCGTAATATTATTTACTCCGGCACCGGCTCTTGCCACTGCCAGAAGTTCCGGATAGTCATCCGTATCCACCCGACTGCTTCGCACTACAATACCATGCGGATCAGCCTCATCTGGGCCAACATTAAAGTTGGGGCCGAAGAGCGCCAGCCCTTCCGGTGCGATGCGATTGATTGTTTTTATGCGGTAAGTTTCCATACCTATTGGGATTACCTGGATTGAAGGCCGTTGTCAAGTGCAAGCTCCCCAAAGAGTTCTTCAGTTAAATGCTTGAAGACAAAAACTTGCAATGCCTTTTACAGGCGTGGACGATGCACGATCAACATTGGCCGCTGGCAATTGTCCGCCACGTCATCCGCCAGTGAGCCAAGCAGCATTTTTTTTATGCCGAAGCCTTCAGATACTGCCATGATAAGGAGGTCATGCGTCTGGGCCTCTATGATAATTGTCTCCAGGCGCGCTTCAGTTTTGATGACATTACATTTTACAAATGGCAGCTTCTTGCTTGCGGCCCAGTTGTGTAACTTCTTTTCATAATCTGCCGCCTCCTGGTCCTGCACATCCGCTGAAAGGAGACGCAGCAGTGTAATGGTGTGTTTCCCGACATGGGCCAGGGAGCATAAGGTATCTCCCACTGTTTCCAGGTCGGCTGAATTAACGACCGGCACAAGTATTCTCTCTGTATGCAGTACACCGGCAAATCTAACAATTATGAGAGGACAGGGGACTGCAGAGGAAACCTCTTCCACTATCTTGTTGAAACTGTGCTCTGTTCTCTGGAAAGGGTAGCCTAACAGCACGGCAAGTGCTTCTTTTTCTCTGGCAGCTGCAATAATTCCCTTGGCTACACTTTCAGCCCGTGCCTCGCTCGTATGCAAAGTGTAGCCAATACTTCTTACTTCCTGGCCTGCGTATTCAAACAGCTCTGTTGTGTCGATTCGTGACGCACCCGCATCTATTACAGTATCAATTCTTACAGCCAGAGGCTGGACCTTGAAATGATGGGCCAATAATGTTGCCATTCTGGCCAGCCCGTTCACAGTGTTCTGGTGTGATACCCCAAAAATAACAGCCCCTTTGGATGATGGCGGTGGTGTAAGTTTTCCCCATGACCATGGGACAAGTTTTGCTTCCCGAGCTTCCTCCAGCAAAAAATCTCTGGTTGTCCGAGGTTCACCCCTTGTTGCACCATCAGACATAGCCGCTTCACCTGACCTTTCCAGGGCATATTTTGTACAGGCCGGCCCGACCAGCTCGGCAAACAGCACACCAACCAGTACGGTTGGGGTTAGGATTGCCGCATACATATGGAGATTTGCATCGCCGTTTATAAGAAAAACAAGGCCAATGGCGACCCCGGCCTGGGGAATTAGGGCAAGGCCAAGGTTTTTTCTGACAATGAGTGAGGCGCCTGCCAGGGTTCCACCCAAATATGCACCGGCCGCCTTGGTTGTCAGGCGCAGCAGAAAATAGATCAGTCCCACCCAGCCGGCAACCGTTAAAGCTGAAAAATCCAGGTGGGCCCCGGCCAGGGTGAAGAAAAGCACATAAATCGGCGGCTCAAAAGAATTGAGCGTCCTGAAAAGCCTGACATCCCTGCGATCCCTGTTTACAATGGTAAAACCAATGGCAATGCCTACCAGAAGCGGGGAAAGTTTCAAGAGCCTTGCCATTTCGCCACTTAACAGGAGTAGGGCAAGTCCGGCTGTCAGCATCTCCCCCCTGTCCTGTAACCGGTGAATGACAAAATCTATTATCAGCCCTGTTGTGATCCCCAGTAAAAGCGAAAAGGAAATTTTTGCCACAATGACAAGTAAAGTCCCGAGGATGGTCTGGTCGGCCCCGACAACCTGCCTGGCCAGGACAAGTGCCATGCCGAAAAGTACTATGGCCAGGCCATTGTTGACAGCAACAACCTGCAGCAGCGTTGTTGTCATGGGACCAACCGCCCTGCTTTCCCGTGTAATAAAAAGTATGGTGCCGGGCGCCGTGGCTATGGAGACAGTCGCCAGTATTATTGCCAGCACCAGGTAATCTTTACTATGCCAACCGGCGCCAAGCGCAGATGTCAGCCAGGTAACAATGAATATTCCACCTCCAACCAGGGTGAGCGAAATGATGGCGTCAGCCATGCAGATTGACAGAACTGTTTTAGCGGTTACCTTCAACCGTTTCAGCTCCAGATGTTCGCCAATACCGAAGGCAATCAACATCAGGGCAATCTGGGTAAAATGACCAAGTTGATTGCTTATCGCCTCTGATGTAATAAAATTGAACCCGGATGGGCCCAAAAGAACTCCCGCAGCGATGAAGCCTGTCACAGAGGGCAGCCGGAATGCTTGCCCGGCTTTCGCGGCAAGAAATCCAGCTATTAATATAACTGCCAACAGCAAGGTAATTTCCATAAAATCCCCTCACGGTTTGCTTGGAACCAGATGTATTATTAATAATATACTACAGAACGTCTCTGTAATCCCTTGAAAACTAAGTGAAGAATGGAACATCAGGAGATACTTGAAAGAAGTTGTCAAGTTTTGCTGGTTTATACTACATTACCTTCAGATTATGAGACTGAATTTCTGAGTCATTGGCAGCTTTCAAGGAGAAAGGATATGATCATTGGGGTCCCAAAGGAAATTAAAGACAAGGAGTTCCGCGTTGGTATTGTGCCGGCCGGCGTCCAAACGCTTGCAGCAGCAGGGCATGGTATTCTTATCGAGTGCGGAGCAGGGCTTGGCAGCGGTATTTCTGACCAGGAATACGAAGCTGCAGGCGCAAGGCTGGTCCATGATGCAGCAAGCCTTTACTCAGGTGCCGAATTGATTGTGAAGGTCAAGGAGCCCCTGGTAGAGGAATATGCATACATGCGGGAGGGATTAATCCTTTTCACCTATCTGCATCTTGCACCGCTGCCGGAACTGACCGGGGTGCTGCTTGATAAAAAAGTCACTGCAATTGCCTATGAAACAGTAAGTCGGGATAATGAGTTCCTGCCCCTGCTTGCTCCCATGAGTGAGGTGGCAGGCCGCATGTCAATTCAGGCAGGGGCGCACTACCTTGAAAAAGAGGCTGGAGGCAGGGGTATACTGCTTGGCGGAGTTACCGGGGTCGAGCCCGGCCATGTTGTTATTCTGGGCAGCGGCACCGTGGGAACCAACGCGGCCCAGATGGCAGTTGGGCTAGGGGCTTCAGTTACGGTAATCGGGAGAAATCCTGCCCGCCTGGCTGCCCTTGAAAAAACATTTGCAGGAAAAATCCGGACCAGGCTTTCCAGCCGGGAAAACATTGCAGCAGAGGTCAGCCGGGCAGATCTGATTATCGGTGCTGTTCTTGTGCCGGGGGCGGTCACTCCCAAGTTGATTACCAGGGACATGTTGCCGCTCATGAAGAAGGGCGCCGTCCTTGTCGATGTATCAATTGACCAGGGCGGCTGCATTGAAACTGCTAGGCCAACTACCCATTCAGATCCTGTTTATGAGGTTGCAGGAATACTCCATTATTGCGTGGCCAACATGCCCGGAGCCGTTCCCAGGACTTCCACCTTTGCCCTGACAAATGCAACGCTGACCTTTGTCCTCGATATAGCAAGCAAAGGGCTTCATGGCGCACTTCAGGGAGACCTGGCCCTGCAAAGAGGAGTAAACACCTACAATGGCTTTCTAATCAACAGGAAAGTTGCGCAGGCGCAGGGGAGGGATTGTGAAAATATTGACAGGTTTATACGCTGATCATCGTCGGCAGGTATATATGCCGACAAAGCAATGAACTCTAGAATTGGTTACCATCCCCATAGGAGACTGCGTTTAATCCAGCCGGTTAAGCCTCTCTCGTGCCTTACTTTGGCCCAGCCATCCTTCTGTTGCAGGGTCTCAAACACAACCCCATACTCAGCCTTACCGACTATTTTATACTTTCTCCCGGGGCCGCTTCTGATATTTATGCGTGCCTTGCTTTTTTTATTTGCCTTAACAATCAAGTGGGGTTTTCTGCCCACAAGATCTTTAAATATCCAGCCTACATCATCTTCAAAATCGGACACTTTGAGCCAGTTGCCCTGCGAGCCGATAACCCGAAGAGGAAAGCCCTGCCCCAATTCCCAGATAACCGGGTACTGGTCGGAAGGCCCTTTTCTGAGATTAACATTATTCCCGGTCACACTGACCATGGTTATCGCTGCCGCCTGGCCACATACTGCCCATGTGAGGAAAAGCAGCAGAAGCAGTATCCAGAAAATTCTTTTTTTCTCTTTTTTTATGTTTTTACAAGCCATTTTCCTTCAGAATAATTTTAATTATTCGTACCTTGTTGCCTTAATTTATAACGGATCGTGTTTCTTAAGAATTCTACGCTGAGGATAATTCCCGGCACTGGTTGGACAATTTACAAACTCCACTGCTCACCGCGACACATTACATAACGGCATTACTCTGCTTTGTCCCGGGCCGCCTCCTGACCCCAGCATTTCTGCCGACAGGCAGCCCGGCTATTTCAAGAGAAATTGCATTAAATTTACAAGCCTTATCCATGCACTTCAAGCAGGAAATACATTCTGCATCTTCAGGTGACTCATTGAATTTCACCCCCATGGGGCAGACAGCGTGGCATTCTTCGCACTTGGTGCAGTTTTCTTCTATAAGCCGGAGCTTGACCAGTTTGAGTTTTTTAAAAAATGCATAAAATGCCCCAAGTGGACAGGTTGTCCGGCAGAATGGCCTGCTGGCCAGTATACTCCAGAGTATAAAACCCACTAAAATCGTCATCTTGTTGAAAAAAACGATCCCGATCGTCCGGCTTAAACCCGGTTGCAGCATAAGCATGGGAAGCCCGGCCTCAAGGGTTCCGGCAGGACAGACATACTTGCAGAACCAAAGCTCTCCATAGCCGAAATCATCCACAACCGTCAGGGGCAGCAGAATGACAAAGAAAAGCAGAAAACCATATTTCAAATAATTGAGCTTCTGCGGAATGCTGAATTTCTTTGAGGGAATTTTGTGCAGCAACTCCTGTATCAGGCCAAACGGACAGGCCCAGCCGCAAATGAGGCGACCAAAAGCCCCACCAAGAACTCCCATGGTCCCGACAACATAGAAACCGAAGAAATTCTGCCCGTTTTCCAGGGCAATTCTTATGCCGGCCATCATCTGCTGCAAAGAGCCTATGGGACAGTACGTTGTTGCTGCAGGGCAGGAGTAGCAGTTTAATCCCGGCGAACAGACGACCTTCAAAGGGCCCTGGTATATGGTGCGTGTAAAGGGAAACGACCATGAACCATTCACCAGGAGGGCCATTATGGCCTGTATCCATTTTCTGACAATTTCCATGGTCAGCCTATGCCAATACAACTTAAGCAGACCTGAACAGCCTGTTCTAAAACCCTCCTCACTTCACCGGTCATTATGCCGAAAATTCCCATAATGACAAAAAACAGGATAGTGACAAACGGTGCCACTCTAACTCGTTTCGATGTTTTTTCGCTCTTTCCGATCATAATCTCAACCCCTGCCCTCTTGTGTCAGCCTCGCTGCAACAGATAAGATTTTATCACCAAGTGCTGCCTTTTTGTCCCTCCGGTCATCCAGGTTTATCTGCGTCACCACCCTCTGGATACCTTTATTAAAGGGTAACTCAGACAGTTTTGCAGCCAGAACAAGAAGCTCTTTGCTGCTGCCCTCAACAATTGTACCCATGTCCGTCAGCTTATAAGGGAAGCCCGATTTTTCAAGGATTATTTGCATGTCGGCGACATACTCGCCCACACTTGGTGAAACCGTGCCCAGCGGTATTACTGTGAGGTGCATTAAAGCCATTTTATACCATGAATAACTAATCCCTTTTTATGCAGTTTGCCATTAAAATCACTTTATAACGGCTGAATAAAAATGCAAGGTACAAGAAACATTACAGAGCAACTTTAGAAGAAGATGCAGAACAGAACCAATTTAATCTTTTTGATTTTATCAGTCCACAATGGTAGAGAAAAACTACTGGGACTTAAGATCATCCTTTCTTGCGATCAGGAGCATCAAATATGGCATATTCAACGGACTTCCTTGTAATCGGCACTGGCATCTCCGGACTCTCATTTGCCTTAAAAGCAGCAAAAATCGGCACGGTCGCCATTGTTACAAAAAAAGCAAAAGTTGATACAGCAACCAATCTTGCCCAGGGTGGAATAGCTGCGGTTCTCTCGGATGAGGACTCCTTTGAACTGCACATTCAGGATACGCTGCGTTCCGGGGCCGGACTCTGCAAAGAAGAGGTTGTCCGCATGGTTGTTGAAAACGGGCCTGCCCGTGTGCAGGAACTGCTTGATATAGGTGTCCAATTCAAGACAATGGAAAAGGACGCTTCTCACCTAGACCTGGGACGCGAGGGGGGCCATTCAGCCCGCCGTATCGCCCATGCTCTCGATCTTACCGGCAGAGAAATAGAAAGCGCTCTGCTGCACAAGGTTGCTGAAAATGCCAATATTCGTTTACTTGAGAACCATCTTGCCGTGGATTTGCTTATCGGTTCAAAAGCCGGGGTGAGCCCTGGAGACAGCAGTTTTGATGATCTTTGCCTCGGTGCATATGTACTGGACCGAAAAAGCGGCAACATTGATAACTGGCGCGCCAAGGTCACCGTGCTTTGTTCCGGTGGCTGCGGCAAAATCTACCTGTATACAACCAACCCGGATATTGCCACGGGCGACGGAATTGCCATGGCCTACAGGGCTGGCGCGGCTGTCGGAAATCTCGAATTTGTCCAATTTCATCCAACATGCCTCTATCATCCAAAGACAAAAAATTTCCTTATCTCGGAAGCAGTCCGTGGTGAAGGCGGCAGATTGATAGATGAAAGAGGGGTGCATTTCATGGATAAATATGATCCCCGCGGAGACCTTGCCACCCGTGACACAGTTGCCCGGGCAATTGATACAGAGATGAAAGCCAGCGGTGATGATTGCGTCTACCTTGATATCAGCCACAAGGATGGCGACTTTATCAGGAACCGCTTTCCCACCATTTATCAGACCTGCCTTTCCCTGGGAATAGATATCACCAGGGAACCGATTCCAGTTGTCCCGGCAGCCCATTACATGTGCGGCGGTGTAATGACTGACACGTGGGGCCGGACAAACATTGAAAATCTTTATGCTCTTGGTGAAACAGCCTGCACCGGTCTGCATGGCGGTAACCGGTTGGCCAGCAATTCTTTGCTTGAGGCCGTTGTCTTTGCGCACCAGGCGTATTTGCAATGTGCCCGGGAAAAAGAAAAAATTTGTAAAACCGCATTTCACAAATCGCCGGAATGGTCAACCGGCAAGGCAAAAATGATTAATGAGAAAGTGCTTGTCAGCCACAACTGGGACCAGATACGACGCCTCATGTGGAACTATGTCGGTATCGTGCGCAGCGAAAAACGGCTGAAGCTCGTCAAAAAACGATTGGCCCCCATTCTGCAGGAAATAGCCCACCATTTCCGGGACTATCTTCTGACGCCTGATCTTGTGGAACTGCGCAATATTTCCCTGGTGGCTGAGCTCATTGTCCAGAGCAGCCTTATCCGCAAAGAATCAAGGGGCCTGCATGCCATTGTCGATTATCCCAAACAGGATGATGCCAACTGGCGGCATGACACCATCCTTTCCCGCCGCGACAAAACCCTAAAATCATATCTTCTGGACCCGAATGAATATGAGTAATCATGAACGGGTGCAGCCAAACGATAACCTGCTCGCTTTTCCTGCTCTTGTATCGACCGTGCTTTTTCATGGAGTTTTCAAGCGCAAGGGTGGCATCAGCCCTGCACCATGGGACTCGCAAAATGTTGCCTTCGGTCTTGGCGATGCTCCCCAAAATGTCTCTGCAAACAGGGAAGGAATAAAAAAAGCGCTGGGCTGTAAACACCTTGTCTCCGCCAAGCAGATACACGAATCACAGATCTTTATTCTAAATGAAAACTTTGATGGTGATCTTGAGGTTGAAGGATTCGATGCCCTGGTCACAAATGTTCCGGGTTTGGGGTTGATGATACAGCAGGCCGACTGTCAGGCGGTTATGCTCTTTGATCCTGAAAACATCGCGGTTGGCATTGCACATGTAGGCTGGCGTGGTAGCGTTGCGAATATAATCCGCAAGACTGTTTTTGCCATGGTCCATGCCTATGCAACTGCTCCCGCCGACCTTATAGCTGCCATTTCTCCCTCTTTAGGGCCTTGTTGTGCTGAGTTTGTAAATTACCGCTCTGAACTTCCTGCTTCAATGCATGGTTATCAGGTGCAGCCTAATTATTTTGACTTCTGGGCTATCAGCCGCGATCAGCTCTGTGCAGCCGGGGTGCGCCCGGGAAATATCCATGATGCAAAAATCTGCACCTGCTGCAACCGGGATTATTTTTCCTACCGACGGGACAGAGAAACAGGGCGTTTTGCGTCCGTAATAGGAATAAAATAGGTTCAAGCCTAAAGGTTAAAGGGAAATAGAGGGGCGGGGAAATCTTTTGTTTATACTGGAGTATTGAAGTAATGGAGTCATGGTAAAAGATTAGTATTGTTTATAAGTAGTCTACAGTGCTCCAGTACTCCAGTACTCCAACCATTAGAAGTATAATCACCTGAAAACACAGAAAAACCTTTTAAGTATGATAAAAGTAAGCCGCGGTGCACGGTATATTGCCATTGAAATCCTCTGCAGCTGGGAAGAAAGACATCTGCCACTGAACCAGGTCATGGAGCAGCATCTTGCCAATATGGCTCTGAGGGACCCCCGTGACCGACAATTAATCATGTCGATTGTTTACGGGGTAATCCGCTGGCGCGGGTATCTTGACTGGGTAGTAGAAAAATTTTCGACTCATTCACTGTCCAAAATACAAAAAAAAACCCTGCAGGCTTTAAGGATAGGCATCTTTCAACTCCTGTTTCTGGACCGTATTCCTGCTTCAGCAGCAATAAACGAGACTGTCCAGGCCCTGACTGACATGAAGCAGCCCAGATGGTTGTCCGGATTTACCAATGGCATACTGCGCAGTGTGGACCGCAAGCGTCCGGATCTTCCCCATCCGCTCGTTGCAAAAAATATTGATGCGCTGCCGGAGACCGCCCTGCTGAGCCATCCGGAATGGCTTATCAAACGCTGGAAAAGCCGTTACGGCAATGCACAGGCAAAGTCACTCTGCACAAAAAATAATACGCCGGCTCCCATAAGCTTGAGGGTCAACACAACCGTGACAACACCTTCTGCCTTGTTGGCGATATTAAGAAAGGAAGGACTCAATGCCACGGCAGGAAAATATTGTCCCCTGGCCTTGAAGCTTGAGGCTTATAATGGCCCGATTACGGCTATTCCCGGTTTTGCAGATGGGCTTTTTCAGGTGCAGAACGAGGCGGCTCAGTTAGTATCCTTCCTCCTTGGGCCTCTGCAGCCGGGAAAGTCATATCTTGACGGTTGTGCCGGGTTGGGCGGTAAAACTTCACACCTGGTCCAAATGCTTCCTTCGGGCAGCAGGCTCGTTGCCATTGAGCCAAACATTGTGCGCATCAAAAAATTGAAGGAAAATCTTGCCCGCTTGCGGCAGGACACGACAGTGACTATTGTTGAGGGAATGCTTGGCTCACTTCTGCCTCACAACAAAGACAAATTCGCCGGGGTGCTGATAGACGCGCCCTGTTCGGGCCTGGGGGTTATCCGGCACAACCCGGACATCCGCTGGAACAGAAGTCCTGATGACTTGCTTCGCTATCAAGAAAAGCAGATACATTTACTCCAAGATGCTGAGCAACTTGTGGCGCCGCAGGGGGTTTTAGTTTATGCAACCTGTTCCACGGAGCCCGAGGAAAATGAAGAGGTTATAAAAAAATTTCTTGCCTCTTATCCAACGTTTACCCTGTCCGGCTGCAGGGAACAGCTGCCTGAAAGTGCGACATGTCTTGTTGACAACCAGGGGTTTTTCCGAACACTTCCAGGCCAGGATGACCTGGACGGATTTTTTGCAGCAAGACTCATTAAAAGCAATGAAAAATTAAAAATGCAGAATGCAAAATGATTAACTTCCAAACGAAACCGGGTGAATAAATTCTTAATTCTTAATTCTGAATTCTTAATTCTGAATTTAATACAATGGAACCAAAATACATCCGCATCCGCGGCGCCAGGATGCATAATCTCAAAAATATCAATGCCGACCTGCCCAGGAACAAGCTCGTGCTGCTGACCGGCTTGAGCGGCTCGGGAAAATCCACCCTTGCCTTTGACACCCTCTATGCTGAAGGGCAACGACGCTATGTGGAATCGCTTTCCACCTATGCCAGACAATTTCTGGGCCAGATGGACAAGCCTGATGTTGACTCCCTTGAAGGGTTGTCTCCGGCAGTTTCCATCGAACAGCGCACCACCAGTCGCAATCCCCGTTCAACCGTGGGAACCATTACCGAAATTTATGATCATCTGCGGCTGCTTTTCGCCCGTGCCGGCAGGCCGCATTGCCCGGACTGCGGCAAGGAGATCCGCTCACAGTCCATAGAGGATATGGTCAATTCTCTCACGCGCCAACCTGAGGGCACCAGGGTTGTGCTCTTGGCCCCGCTTGTTGAGGGAAAAAAGGGCGAACACCGTGAGTTGCTTGAAAATCTCCGCAAAGAAGGCTTTGTCCGGGTGAGGA
>Ga0102956_1000074_pt1 | contig 30913 bp, 24 predicted proteins | sample SalPonF2_A_D2_MG_FD_84515 | JGI IMG/M metagenome (GOLD analysis project Ga0102956, IMG submission 84515) | Salt pond soil microbial communities from South San Francisco under conditions of wetland restoration - Salt Pond MetaG SF2_A_D2_MG ...
AAGCGCCTAGGCCGAAACCCGCCCCGCACCCTCGAGGTGCGCGCGCAACGCGCGCTCCCCGCCCCGGAACGAGTAGGCCTCGAAGCCCGCCTGCTGCATCACCTCGGCCGCCTGCGCGCTGCGGGTGCCGAACTGGCAGAACAGGACGTAGGTCGGCGCCTTGTCGAACTCGCGCAGCCGGCTCAGCAGGCCAGGCAGCGGCGCGTCGACCGCGCCCTCGGGTTGCCAGCGGCCCGGCCGGCCCTCCGCGCGGCAATCGAGCACGACCACCCCGTCGGGGAGCTCGTCGACGTAGAGGTAGGGGAGCACGAGGTCGGCGGGGGTGAGGGCGCGCAGCGGGCGGCGCTCCGCCCGTTCCACCAGCGACGTCAAGCGCGCCGGATCGAGGCCCGCTTCCTGGCGCTCGACCTCGCCCGGGCGGGTCGAGGTGACGGGGTGCCCGGGGGTGATGGCGCAGAACTCCCGCACCTGCGCCGACAGGGCGGCGGTGCCGATGCGCTCGGCGCCGCGGATGATCTCCAGCTTGTCGAACCCAGCCAGCGGCCGCAGCACCGGCCGCCCGGCGGCGCCGTCGATGGCGCGCAGGTTGCTCAGCGTCTGCGAGGACACCTGCGCCAGGGCCTCGCCGGTGACGAGGGCGTCCACCATCGGCGGTTTGCGGCGCTCGCCGCGCTGCTTCGAGCGCCGGTCCAGGTCGCGCTCGATGCGGTCGGCCAGCGCGTCGCCGGTGCGCAGCATCTGGCGCTTCAGCACCACCTGCCAGTAGGTGGGCTGCGACGAGACCTGCAGCTCCTCGACCACCGGCGCGAAGTCGACGGCGTAGAAGTCCGGCCGGCTGCCCATCGCCCAGCGGTCGGTGAGCACCTTGGCGATCTGCAGCGTCAGGCGCTCGGACGCGCTGCCCCCCATGCGGCAGTGGAGGAAGTCGACGTCCACCCCGCGCTTCATGACGTACCAGGCGGCGACCACCGAGTCGTAGCCGCCCGAGAGCAGCACCAGCGCGCGGCCGCCGGTCCCCAGCGGCAGCCCGCCCGGGCCGGGCAGACGCTCGCTGAAGAACACGGCGCGGCCGCCGGTGATCTCCACCGACACCGTCACCTCCGGGTCGGTGAGATCGACGGTGGCGCCCTCGTTGAGCGCGGCGCCGAGCTCCCGCTCCACGTCCATCGAGCCGAAGGCGTGGCTGCCCGTGCGCTTGCAGCGCACGGCGTAGCGCCGCCCCTTCACGCGCTCGGCGAAGAGCTCCCGGCCCACGGCGGCGACGGTGTCCAGGTCGGCGCGGCAATGCCCCTCGGCGGGGGAGAACGAGGCCACGCCGAACACGTGCGACAGAGCCTCGGCGGCGCGCGCGGCCACCGCGTCGGGGCGCTCGTCGCCCGGATCGATGTGCACCATCAGGCGCCCGTAGAGCGCGCGCACGCTGGCGCGCAGCCCCCAGCGCTTGACGGCGTCGCCCACGTTGGCCTTGAGGCGCTTGCGGAAGGCGTTGCGGGTGGTGGGCGCCTTGATCGTCATCTCGGGCGCGGGCCGCACCACGTACAGCAACCCCTCCAGGTCCGGCGCGGACGTGCGGCCGGGGGCCGCTTCCCGCTCCGTCCCGCGGTCCCCGTTCAGGGCCCCGTTCAGGTCCTCGTTCAGGGCCCCGTTCACGTCCTCGTTCGCGTCCTCGTTCACGTCCTCGTTCGCGTCTTCGTTCAGGTCCTCATCCATGCGCTCACCTCCCTTCGGGGCGTCGCCCGCGCCCGGCCGGCGCGCCGGCCGGGCGCTCCCATGATGCCATGCGCCGTTGCCGGTTGCGGGTGCCCTCCGTTGTATGTACAATCTCCATTTGGCGCCGACGCGCCTCCGGAGGACGCCAGCCCGAAACGGGCGTCACCCGGTCGCCTCGGCCCGGGACCGACACGTGAACTGGCTTCTCCGACTCGATCGCACCTCCAGACTCGTTCTGCTCAGCGTACTCCTCGGGGTCGTGGGCGCTCTGGGCGCTCAGCTCTTCGAGTGGATGATCGACCGGGTGTCGCACTACCTCATCGCCGGGCTGGCGCACAACCCGATCCTCTCGACCGGGGCCGCCGCGCAGCTGGCGGGCCCGCCCGCCCAGCACTACATGAACTGGCTGATCCCGGTGTCCACCACCGTGGGCGGGCTCATCGTGGGCTTCCTGGTCTACACCTTCGCGCCGGAGTCGGAGGGGCACGGCACCGACGCGGCCGTCAAGGCCTACCATCGCCTCGACGGCTTCGTGCGCGCGCGCGTGCCGATCCTCAAGACCATCGCCAGCGCCATCACCATCGGCTCGGGAGGCGCGGCAGGCCGTGAAGGCCCGACCGCGCAGATCGCCGCCGGCTTCGGCTCGGTGACCGGAACGCTCCTCAGGCTCCCCGCCGAGGAGCGCCGTTATCTGGTCCTGGTCGGCATGGCGGCCGGCCTGTCCGCGGTCTTCAAGAGCCCGCTCGGCACCGCCATCTTCGCCGTGGAGATCCTGTACCGCGAGATGGCCTTCGAGGGCGCGGCGCTCGTCTACACCCTGATCGGCGCCGCCACCGCCTACGCCGTCACCGGCAGTTTCAGCGGCTGGACCCCGTTGTTCACGCTGCCCGCCCCGCTCGACTTCACGGGCGTCCGCGAGCTCATCTGGTTCGCGATCCTGGGCGTCGCCGCCGGGCTGGTCGCCACCCTCATCCCCTGGGTCTTCTACCGCCTGCGCGACTGGTTCCGCGCGCTGCCCGTCCCGAACCACGTCAAGCCCGCCATCGGCGGCCTGATGCTCGGCCTGCTGGGCATGGCGCTGCCGCAGCTGCTGGGCGGCGGCTACGGCTTCATGCAGCTCGCCATCGACGGCAAGCTGGCGCTGTGGCTGATGGTGTTGCTGGCCTTCGGAAAGATCGTGGCGATGTCGTTCACCATCAGCTCCGGCGGCTCGGGCGGGGTCTTCGGCCCCACCCTGTTCGTCGGCAGCATGCTGGGCGGCGCGCTCGCGAGCTTCCTGCACTACCTGACGCCGTCGGGCCCGAGCCCGGAGGCGCTGGCCGTGGTCGGCATGGCCGCCATCTTCGCCGGGGCCGCGCGGGTACCGCTGGCGACCCTCATCATGGTGGCGGAGATGACCGGCGGCTACCGCCTGATCGTCCCGACCATGTTGACGGTGGCGCTGAGCTACGTCATCCAGGACACCCTCACGCGGCGCGCCAAGTACCCGACCCTGTACGAGTGGCAGGTCGCCCACCCGGGCGACAGCCCCGTGCACCAGCAGGAGTACTACCAGGCGGTGCTCAAGCTGCTGCGCCAGCGCGTGGTGACGCTCGACCCGACCATCCTCGACCGCGAGTTCGTCGACCGGCTGTCGCGCGGCGAGCCGGTGCCGATGGTCGGCCGGCACGAGTTCGTGTACATGACCGAGGTGCCCACCGGCTGCCCCGTCACCCACAAGAAGCTGCGCGAGCTGCGGCTCCCCTCCGACGTCCTCATCGCCGGCGTGATGCACAACGAGCAGGCCTCGATCCCCGACGGCGACACCGTGCTGGAGGAGGGCGACCGGCTCACCGTGGTGGCCACCCAGGCGTCGATGGAAGCGTTCAAGGAGATGATCGACGCGCCCGAGGGCCAGCCCGCGCCGGTGCGCGCCGGCGGCGACGACTAGGACGAGCGCCGAAAGCGCCATCGCGCCCCGACCCGAGGCGGCCGGGGCGCAGGAATCCCTCCCAGGACGTCTCAGCGCCACCGCCGAGCCCCTTCGCGCCGGGCTCGGCAGGGCATGGCCACAGCGTTCGGCGTGCCGCGCCGGGATTGTGGCGGGGCCCGCGGTCGACGTGTCGATAGATTGTATAACCTTTGTTCAGTCTAGGTACGGGGCCACGCGCGCCGCGACACTGCGGCCGCGGCGACACCGACCTTACGCTCCAAGGAGGAACCATGAACCGTCTGCGCACGTTGCTCGTCAGTCTCGTCGCCGTCATCGCCGTTACGGCGAGTGCGGCATCCGCCCAGACCATCGTGCAGATCGCCGCGTCCAACCCGCAGTTCAGCACGCTGGTGAAGGCCGTCCAGGCGGCCGGCCTGGTCGATACCCTCAACGGCTCCGGCCCCTTCACCGTCTTCGCGCCCACCGACGCCGCCTTCGCGAAGGTGCCCGCCGACCAGCTCGCCGCGCTGCTGGCCGACAAGCAGGCCCTCACGAAGGTCCTCACCTACCACGTCGTGCCCGGCAAGGTGATGGCCGCCGACGTCGTGAAGCTGCGCTCCGCGACCACGGTCGAAGGCGAGCCGATCACCATCACGACGAGCGCCAAGGGCGTGATGGTCGACAACGCCAACGTCACCGCCACCGACATCGTGGCCTCCAACGGCGTCATCCACGTGATCGACACCGTGATCCTGCCGCCCAGCCTGACGGCCGCGAGCACCGATTCGGTGATCTACCCCCTCGCCGCCGTCGGCAACAGCGGGGTCTCCGGCACCGCGACCCTCGACCGCATCGGCACGCAGACCCTCGTCACCCTCAACCTGCAGGGCACCCCGGCGGGCGGCGACCACCCGGCCCACATCCACACGGGCGACTGCGAGCCCATGGCCGGCATCGCCTACCCGCTGACGAACGTCGACGGCGCGAGCGGCATGAGCACGACGCTCGTCGACGTGCCGCTCACGAAGATCCTCGAGGGCAACTTCGCCCTGCGCGTCCACCTGGCACCCGACCAGCTGTCGACGGTGGTGACCTGCGGTGAGGTCGGCGGAGGGGCGCCCACGCTCGCGAACTGACGACGATCCACCTTCTACGCGTACGACGCCGGGGCCTCGCGGCCCCGGCGTTCTTCGTTCAGCCCCGCCAGGGGCGCGCCACCTTGCCCGCGATCACCGGATGCCGCGCGCCCGTGGCCGCGGGGAGCACGTTCGGCTCCCCGTGATACGCCATGAACCCCAGGACCGCCATCGCCAGCGTCTCGCGGTCCTTGTCCCGGTAGCCGGCCTCCTCGAAGGTGCGGACCGGCACCGGCAGGCGGCTGCGCAGGCCGTCGACCAGCACCGGGTTGCGGGCGCCGCCACCCGCGACCAGCACCTCGTCGAGGCCGCCGGGCAGGACGTGGCGCTCGTACGCCTGCGCGATCGAGGCCACGGTGAGCGCGCTGAGGGTCGCGACCACGTCTGCCGGGGAGGCGCCTTCGAGCCCGCCGCGCTCGAGCGCGGCCGGCAACGTGAACAGCTCGCGGCCGGTGGTCTTGGGCGGGGCGAGCTCGAAGTAGGGCTCGGCCAGCAACCGCTCCAACGCGTCGTCGAGCACGCGCCCCGAGGCGGCCACACGCCCGCCCTCGTCGAAGGGCCGCGAGAACAGCGTCTCCATCGCCTCGTCCATCAGGCAGTTGCCGGGGCCGGTGTCGAACGCCAGCACCGCCGCCGGCTCGCCGTCGGCCGGCAGCACGGTGACGTTGCCGATGCCGCCGATGTTCTGCACGGCGATCCGCTCCCCGGGCCGGTGGTAGAGCTGGAGATCGGCGAAGGGCACCATCGGCGCACCCTGCCCCCCTGCCGCCAGGTCGGCCTGCCGGAAGTCCGACACCGTCACGACCGAGCAACGCTCCGTCACCACGCTCGCCTCCCCGAGCTGCAGGGTGCTCACCACCCGCCACCCGCGCTCGGGGTCGGGCCGGGGGATGTGGTAGACGGTCTGGCCCGAGAGCGCGACGAGGTCGAGCGGGTGCCGCGCGGTAGCGGCCGCCACGGCGTCCGCGTAGGCCCGCCCCACCTCCTGGTGGAGCTCGGTCAGGAGGACCACGTCGGAGCGCGCCGGGTCGATGGCGCGCTGCAGCCGCGCGCGCAGGCGGTCGTCGTAGGGGTGCGACCCGCGCGCCAGCACCTCCCAGTCGAGCCGGCCGCCGCGCCGCGCCAGCCGCACGGTGACCGTATCCACCCCGTCCAGCGAGGTGCCCGACATGAGGCCGAGCACCGTCAACGCTTCCAGGTCGCCGGGAACGGGTCCGCCCTGCCCGGATCGCGTCATCGTTCCGCCCCCTCGTCGAACGCTCCGGCCACCAGGCGGTGTACGCGCCTGCGCAGCTCGTCGATGCCGGCCCCCGCTGTCCGGGTCGGGTGCACGCGGTTGGTGAGCAGCGCCACCGCCCAGCCCTGCCGCGGCTCCACCACCAGGCTGGTGCCGGTGAAGCCGGTGTGCCCGAACGCCTCCTGCGTCGGTCCGGGCCCGAAGAACCCGTCGGCCTCGCGCAGGCGCCACAGCAGGCCGCGACGGGGGCCTTCGCCGCCGGAGCGGTCGAGCAGGGCCGAGCGGAGCGCCTCCTCCGAGGCGAACGGCGTGCGCAGCCGAAGCCAGGCACGGCCGAAGGTCAGCAGGTCGGCGGCCGGGGCGAACAGGCCGGCGTGCCCCGAGACGCCCTCGAGCGCCCAGGCGTTCTCGTCGTGGACGACGCCCTGCAGGACGCCGCCGCGCAGCCCGTCGTCCTCGGTGGCGGCGACGGGGACACCGGGCCCGAGCGGGCCGTAACCGGTGCGGTCCATGCCGAGCGGCGCGAACACCTCGCGCGCCAGCAGGGCGTCGATGCGCTCGCCGGCGACGCGCTCGAGCACGGCGGTCAGGACGATGACCCCGAGGTCGGAATAGCGGAAGCGCCCGCCGGGGCCCTCGAGCGGCGTCTGCAACACGCTGGCCAGGCCCATGCGGCGGCCCGTGACCTGCGCGAACAGCGCCCTCCACGCGGGCAGGCCCGACACGTGGGTGGCGAGCGCTTCGAGGCGGACGTCGCCGAGCGAGGGCTCCTGGAACCAGCCGGCGTTGCCGAAGAAGCGCCGGACCGGGTCGTCCAGGCTCAGCGCGCCGGCCTCGAGCAGGTGCAGCAGGGCGCTCAGGCAGCCCACCACCTTGGTGAGCGAGGCGAGGTCGTAACGGGTGTCGGGCGTGACGCGCTCGCCCCCGTAGCGCCGCACGCCGGCGACGACGGGCTCCCAGACGTGATCGGCGGCGCCGACCAGCACCACGCCTCCCGGCACCGTTCCGTCCGCCACCGCCCCCTCGAGGGCGGCTGCCACCGCCGCCCGTCCGCGGGCCTCGGCCCCTGCAGCGTCGCTCATGGACGAAACGCTAGCACGATTGAAGCGACTGGTCTGGTAATGGTACACTAAGCGCGTCGCATTTCTTTCGCCGGCAGCCGTGGCTTGCGTGGGGGACGGGCTTCGACGCCACAGCAGCAGAGGGAGGTTGGACATGCGTATCCGGATCGGCCTGCTCCTGGCGGCGTTCGTCGCCGCGGTGAGCCTGGCGTACGCGCAACAGGGAACGCTCGAGATCGCCGTCGACCAATCGCCGGTCGGCCTCGACCCCGACATCGTCACGGCCTTCTCGTCGTTCGCCGTGGTCGACCAGATCTACGAGGGGCTGCTCGAGGTCAACAGCAAGCTCCAGCTCGAGCCCGCGCTGGCCACGTCGTGGACGGTGTCGCCCGACGGCCTCAGCTACACCTTCGAGCTGCGTCAGGGCGTCAAGTTCCACAACGGCCGCGCCATGACGTCGGCCGACGTGGTCTACTCCTTCGACCGCATCATGGACCCCAACACCGGCTCGCCGCAGGCCAGCCGCTTCAGCGAGGTCTCCAAGATCGAGGCCACGGGCCCGTACGAGGTGCGCTTCACGCTCAAGGAGCCGTTCGCGCCCTTCCTCGCCAACCTCGCCAACCTCTACGTCGTCCCCAAGGAGGTCGTCGAGGCCAACGGCAACCTGCAGAAGGTGGCGGTCGGCACCGGCCCGTTCGAGCTCGAGAAGGTCGTCCCCGACACCTACGTGCTGCTCAAGGCCAACCCCGACTACTACCGCCCGGGCGAGCCCAAGGTGGCCGAGCTCAAGTTCAACGTCGTCCCCGAGGCGTCCACCCGGGCGGCGGGCCTGCGCACCGGCACCTACCAGCTCCTCCCCACCGTCGACCCCGTCACCGCGCAGACGCTCAAGAACGCCGGCGGCGTGAAGGTGATGGGCACGCAAGACCTGGCCTACTCGCTGCTCGGCCTCAACGTCAGCCGCAAGCCGTTCGACGACCCGCGCGTGCGCCAGGCCATCAACTACGCGGTGAACCGCTCCGACATCGTGCAGGCCGTCTACCTCGGCAACGCCGTGCCGGGCGGCCCGGTCAGCCCGGCGCTGAAGGACTGGGCGGTGCCGGTCTCGCAGTTCGCCTGCTACCAGCCCAGCGTGGCGAAGGCCAAGCAGCTCCTCGCCGACGCCGGCTACCCCGACGGCTTCAAGACCACGATCATCACCTTCGGCACCATCAAGGAGGTGGCCGACACCGCGCAGGTGCTGCAGGCGCAGCTCGCGCAGGTCGGCATCGACGCCAAGGTCGACGTCGAAGAGTTCGGCAAATTCGTGCAGGACTGGAAGAACTCGAACTTCGACATGTTCGTGAGCCTCAACGGCGGCTCCACCGACCCCGACGGCTACCTCTACCGCACGTTCCACACCGGCGGCTCGACCAACATCTTCAAGTTCAGCGACCCCGCGGTCGACACCCTGCTCGACCAGGGCCGGACCACCACCGACAAGACGAAGCGCCAGGCGATCTACGACACCCTCCAGAAGCAGCTCGCCTGCACCGGGCCCGTCGTCCACATCGCCTACGGAACGCTCTTCACCGGCCTCCGCGACAACGTCCAGGGCTTCCAGCAGATGCCCACGCGCGGCCTGCGCTACCTGCGCGAGGTGAGCCTGCCGTAACCGGCGTTCCCTTCACGCCCGAAGCGGCGCTTCGGGCTAGCCTGGGGTGGGGGCAGACGCGCCCCCACCCCTCTCTCGCGCCCCCGCGCGCCCAAGGTTCGCGCATGAGACCCGTGCCCGCATGATCGGCTACATCGTCCGCCGTCTCCTCGACCTCGTCTTCGTGCTGCTCGGCGTCTCGATCCTGGTGTTCCTGATGGTGCGCTTCATCCCCGGGGACGCCGTCGAGATCATGCTGGGCGCCAACACCGACATCACGCCGGACCGGGTCGCCGCGCTGCGCCACAGCCTGGGCCTCGACCTGCCCATCCACGCGCAGTACTGGCGCTGGTTGACCGGCGTGCTGCACGGCGACCTGGGCACCAGCATCTGGACCGGGCGGCCCGTGAGCGCCGAGATCCTGGCGCGCGCGCCGGCCACGCTGGAAGTCACCGGGCTGGCGCTGCTCCTGGCGCTGGTGCTGGCCTTCCCTCTCGGGGTGCTGGCCGCCCGCGCCCGCGGCACCGCCAGCGATCTGGTGGTGCGGGTGCTGTCGATCGTGGGGCTGACGCTCCCCACCTTCTGGGTCGGCGTGCTGATGCTGCTGGTGTTCTCCCTCTACCTGCCCGGCTGGCCCGCCATCGGCTACGTCCCCTTCGGGCAGGACCCACTGGGCAACCTGGCGCGCATGGCGTTGCCGGTGGTGGCCGTGTCGCTGCCGATGATCGCGGGCCTGACGCGCATCCTGCGCTCGAGCCTGCTCGAGGTCCTGAACAGCGACTACGTGCGCACCGCGCGCTCCAAGGGGCTGGCGGAGCGGCCGGTGCTGTACAAGCACGCCCTGCGCAACGCCATGATTCCGGTGGTCACCGTGATCGGCGTGCAGCTCGGCTATCTCCTGTCGGGCGTGGTGGTGATCGAGCAGGTGTTCGCCATCCCCGGCATCGGCCGCCTGATCATCGGCGCCATCAACCAGCGCAACTACCCGCTGATCCAGGGGATCGTCCTCGTGATCACGGCGGTGTTCGTGTTGGTCAACCTGCTCGTCGACCTGGCCTACGCCTGGATCGACCCGCGGGTGGAGTACGCGTGATGGCACCCGCGCGCCACTTCCTGGCGCGGCTGTGGCGCAACCGCGTCGGCATGCTGGGCTTCGTGCTGGCGCTGCTGGTGGCGTTGGCCGCTTCGGTCGGGCCCTGGCTCGTCGGTATCGACCCGCTGCACCAGAGCGTGCTCGAGCGCTTCGAGGGGCCGAGCCTCCACCACCTGCTCGGAACCGACAACTTCGGTCGGGACACCCTGGCGCGCGTCCTCTACGGTTACCGCACCTCGATCGCGGTGTCGTTCGGCGCGGTGGCGCTGTCGACGCTGCTGGGCTCGACCATCGGCCTCGTCGCCGCCTACCTCGGCGGCTGGGTCGACCGCCTGCTGATGCGCTTCATGGACGTGCTGCTGGCGTTCCCCATCATCCTGCTGGCCATCGCGGTGCTGGCGGTGCTGGGTCCCGGAGGCACCAACACCGCGCTGGCGATCGGCGTCGTCTACACCCCGATCTTCGCGCGCCTCGCGCGGGGGCCCGCGCTGACGGTACTGTCGTGGGACTACGTCGCCGCGGCCCGGGCAGTGGGAGCGAGCGGCGCGCGCATCATCGTGCGCCACGTCCTGCCCAACATCCTGGCGCCCATCCTGGTGCAGACCACGCTGTCGCTGTCCACCGCCATCCTGGTCGAGGCCAGCCTGAGCTTCCTCGGCCTCGGCACGCAGCCGCCGACCCCCTCGCTGGGCCTGATGCTCTCGCAGAGCCGCGACTACATGCTGCTCGCACCCTGGGTGTCGATCTTCTCGGGCCTCGCCATCCTGCTCGCGTCGCTGGGCTTCAACCTCTTCGGCGACGGCATGCGGGACCTGCTGGACCCCACCCTGCGCGGGCGAGACGCATAGCACACGAGCACGAGCATGCCGCGCATGCGGGACCTGCTGGACCCCACCCTGCGCGGGCGAGACGTATAACGCACCGACACGAGCATGCGGCGCGCGGCGCGTCGCGCGAACGGGTAGCCTGGGCGTGCCCGCGGGCGACCGCGCGAGGGAGGAAGCACCATGGCCGTCTACGACCTGCCCCTGGAGGAGCTGCGGCGCTACCGCCCGCCCCTCACTGCCCCCGACGACTTCGACGCCTTCTGGCGAACCACGCTCGAGGACGCCCAGGCCAGAGCCTGGGAACCTCGGTTCGAGCCGTTCGATGCCGGCCTGGCCACCATCGAGGCCTTCGACGTCACCTTCGCCGGTTTCGCGGGCCAGCCGGTACGCGGCTGGATGCTCCTGCCGGCGCGGCGCGACGGGCCCTTGCCGGGGGTGGTGGAGTTCATCGGCTACGGCGGCGGCCGCGGCTTCCCCGCCGATTGGCTGCTGTGGCCCAGCGCCGGGTTCGCCACCCTGGTGATGGACACCCGCGGCCAGGGGAGCGCCTGGCTTCAGGGCGACACCGACGACGCCGGCGCCGGCACGCCGCACCATCCCGGCTTCATGACGGCGGGCATCCTCGACCCGGAGACCTACTACTACCGTCGCCTCTACACCGACGCGGTCCGCGCGCTGGCCACCCTGCGCGCCCATCCGGCGGTCGAACCCGACCGGGTGGCCGCCACCGGCCGCAGCCAGGGCGGCGGGCTCACGCTGGCACTGGCGGGCCTGGTGCCCGACCTGCCGCTGGCGCTGCCCGACGTGCCCTTCCTGTGCCACTTCGAGCGCGCCGCCAAAGTCACCGACGCCGCGCCCTACGCCGAGATCGCCGGCTACTGCAAGGTCCACAAGAGCAAGGTGGACGACGTCTTCACAACCCTGGCCTACTTCGACGGCATGAACTTCGCCGCCCGCGCCTCGGCGCGCGCCCTGTTCTCGGCGGGCCTGATGGACCCGATCTCGCCGCCGTCGACCGTGTACGCCGCCTTCAACCACTACGCCGGGCCCAAGACCCTGCGCCTGTACCGCTTCAACGAGCACGAGGGCGGCGAGACGCACCACGTCCTGGAGCAGCTCCGCTTCGTGCGGGAGGCGTTGGCGCTGCGCTGAGGGTACGCGCACCGAACCGGCCCACCGCCTGCAGCGGGTCCCAGTGCGCCCAGCGCGCCGCGCGGCACTGTGTGCTCGGTGCGCCGGCGTCGATGAGGAGACTCCAGCACGATTGGTACAATAGTGGCATGGTCACGGTCGTAGCCCCGTGGTGGGCGGGCGTCGGATGACGTTCGCGCCCGCCATCGACAAGGCCCTGCCGACGCCGGCGTACCTCCAGCTCTTCCGGGCGCTGGAGCGGGCCATCGAGGACGGCTCGCTCAGCGCGGGACAGGCGCTGCCCAGCGAACGCGAGCTGGCCCAGCGGCTCGCGCTGTCGCGCATGACCGTGCGCCGCGCCTTCGAGGAGCTCGAGCGCCGCGGCCTGGTGGAGCAACGCCAGGGCTCCGGCACGTACGTCCGGGGCCACCCCCTGGAACAGGTGCTCGACCGGGTGCTGGGCTTCACCGACGAGGCCCGCGGCCTCGGCTTCCGCCCCACCGCACGCCTGCTCGCATCCGGCGAGGTCCCTGCCGACCGTGACGCCGCCGCGGCCCTGCAGGTGGCGGTGGGCGCCCCGCTGGTTCGCATCGAGCGCCTGCGCGGCGCCGACGACGCGCCGCTCGCCGTGCAGGCGGCGGACCTGGCCCCGCACGTCGCGGCGCTGTCGCTCGAGGAGCTCGAGCGCACAGGCAGCCTCTACCGCTGCCTGGAAGCGCAGTTCGCGATCCGTCCGGCACGCGCCCGGCAGGCCGTCGGCGCTCGCCTACCGACGGCCAAGGAGTGCCGGCTGCTGCAGATCGGCCGCGACGTGCCGGTGCTCGAGCTCGAGCGCACCACCTACGCCGACGACGGCCGGCCGTTCGAGTTCGTGCGCAGTGCGTATCGTGGCGACATGTATCGCATGGTGCTGCACCTGCGGGCCGGAGAGCCATGACCACGGAGGGCCGCGACCCCAGCTACCGGGACCTCGACGTCTGGTCGCTCGGCCGCATCGTCGACGCCGTCGTCGACGGCAGCGAGAACGCGATCCATGCCGCCCGCAACGCACGCGACGCGCTGGAGCGGGCGGCGGCCGGCGTCGAGGCGCGCCTGGCGGGCGGCGGTCGGCTGGTGTACGCGGGCGCCGGCACCTCGGGCCGCATCGCCCTGCAGGACGCCGCGGAGCTGCCGCCCACCTTCGGTTTCGAGCGCACCGTGGTGCTCATGGCGGGTGGCGGCGGCGCCGGCGCCGTTGCCGTCGAGAACGCCGAGGACGACACCGATGCGGCCGCCCGCGACGTCGCGGGCGCAGCCCTGGGGCCGGACGACGCGGTCCTCGGCATCGCGGCCAGCGGTCGCACGCCCTACACCGTGGGCGTGATCCGGGCCGCCCGCGAGCGCGGCGCGTTCACCGTCGGCATCGCGAACAACGCAGGCACGCCGCTGCTCGCCGCGGCCGAGGTCGGCGTGCTGCTCGACACCGGACCGGAGGTGCTGGCCGGCTCCACCCGGCTCGCGGCGGGCACGGCGCAGAAGATCGCCCTCAACGCCCTCTCCACGGCCGTGCTGGTGCGCGCCGGCGGCGCCTACCGAAACCTGATGGTCGGCATGCGCCCCACCAACGCGAAGCTCCGCAGGCGCGCGGTGGAGGTCGTGAGCGCGGCCAGCGGCGCACCGCCCGAGGAGGCCGAGCGGTCCCTCGCCGCGGCGGGGTGGGGGATCCGCGAAGCCATCGTGATGCTGGGGGCGGAGGTCGGCCCGGAGGTGGCGCGTGCGTTGCTCGCGGGACACGGCAACCGCGTGCGCGACGCGCTGGCCAGCCGACGGGAGGACACGTGAGTCACTTCGAACGCGAGATCGCCGAGCAGCCCGCCGTCCTGGCGCGCATCCTGGAGGACCGCTCCGTCGCGGCGCTGGCGCACGACCTGCGCGGCCGCGACGTGCCACTGGTCGCCACCCTGGCGCGCGGATCGTCGGACAACGCCGTCACCTTCTTCGCCTACCTGGCGGGTCGCTCCCTGGGGCTGCCGGTGGCGAGCGTGCCGCCCTCGCTGCTCACCCTCTACGGCGCTCGCCTGCGCCTCGAGGGCGCGCTCGGCATCGGCGTCAGCCAGTCGGGCGAGAGCACCGACGTGGTGGAGGGCCTGTCCGCGCTGCAACAGGCCGGCGCGCTGACGCTGGCCGTGACCAACCAGCCCGGGAGTCGCCTGGCGACGCAGGCCGACCACGCGCTCGCGCAGCACGCCGGCGAGGAACAGGCCGTGGCGGCGAGCAAGACCTTCAGCAGCCAGATGATGGTGTTGGCCCGGCTGGTGGCAGAGTGGGCCGACGACGACGCCCTGCGCGCCGCGCTCGCCGCCGTGCCGCCCGCGCTGGAAGCCCTCCTGGCCGACGCCGACGCGCTGGAGCGGGCGGCGCTGCGGCTGACCCACGCCGACGGGCTCTACGTCCTGGGGCGCGGGTTGTCGTTCGCGGCCGCCCTGGAGACCGCCCTCAAGCTCAAGGAGACCGCCTACATCGACGCCCAGGCGTACTCCAGCGCGGAGTTCCAGCACGGCCCCATCGCGGTGGTGGACGCCGGCGACCCCCTGCTCCTGCTGGCCACCGAGGACGCCAGCCTGAGCGGGAACGAGGCGGTCGCCGCGCGGCTGCGCGAGGTCGGTGCCGACCTGACGGTGCTGGCGGGCGCGCCCTCGCTGCTGCGCCACGCCTCCGCGGCGGTGGCGCTGCCCGAGGGGCTCCACGAGGTCACGGCGAGCTTCGTGCTGGTCGTCGCGGGGCAGCTCCTCGCCGAACGCCTGGCGCGCTCGCGCGGCATCGATCCGGACGCGCCCCGCCACCTACGCAAGGTGACCCGCACGCGCTGAGGCCGGGGGGGCGCCGGCGCGGCCTCAGCGCGCGGGCGCGAAGCGCAGCGCCAGGGCAGGCTGCGTGGGACCGCCATCGGGCGACACGCCCGGCCGGTACTGCGGGATCAGGAGCAGCTCGAACCCCTTGCGGAACGGCTCGACGGCGTACACCAGCACCCCGGTCCGGCGCTCGCCCGGCGCCAGCGCGCTGCTGGCGAGAGGAGCGTCGCCGCTGATCGCGGCCGCGTCGGACGGCGGCACGGGTTCGGTGTAGCTCGACGTGGGGTCGTTCGAACCGAGCACGAAGCGCACGTCCTGCCCGACGCCCCGGTAGCTCAGCGGCAGCGCGCTGCCGCCGCGATCCTCCACCGTCACACGCACCACCAGGTAGTCGACCAGCATGTTGGGGCGCGTCCGGTAGCTGAGCCGAAGGCCCTCGGGGAGGCTGTTCTGGCGGACCCAGCGCGCGCCCTCCAGACGCAGCCGGTAGGCGCCGGAGTCGAGCGCGGCCGGCGTCCGCCCCACGAGGGCCTGCCCCACGACCATGGCGGCCGGCATGGGGACCGTTGCGCCGGCGCCCCGGGGGTGGTGGAGCAGCTTCGAGCCGCCCCACAGCAGCAACATGGCGCCGCCGAGGATCAGGAAGGTCAGCAGGAACAGGCGGGCGGTGCGTTGGCCCGGTGACGGGCGGGGTTGGGGAGCCTGGCGGTCCATGGAGATCTGCGGCCATCATAGTGCCGGCGCGCACGGCCCTCGTCGGCGCCCGCCCCCAAGCGTCGGGCCGCGCGCCTGCGACGCCGGCTACGGTGGCGGCCGCAGGCGCGGCGGTACCCTCGGTTCGTTCGTTCGCGTCGCGCGCCTGGGGTGTTGGGCGGCGGCGCGCCGCCGCACGGGGCCGCCCGCGGCAGGGAAGACCCGCGCCCAACGCCCCGAAGCCCTCGGAGGGGGGAGGAGCGCCCATGGAGCACGTACCCGATCAGGGACCCGGTACGGGACCGGCCGAACGAGGCGCGTCGCCATCCCGGCACACGCCGGACGCGACGCGGGAGGACGCCGCCATCACGGTCCGCTCGCTCATCAAGGACTACGGCCCGGTGCACGCCCTGCGCGGCATCGACCTCGAGGTTCGCCGCGGCGAGGTGTTCGCCCTGCTGGGCCCGAACGGCGCCGGCAAGACCACCCTGTTCTCGATCCTCGCGACGCTGCGCAAGCCCACCTCGGGAGACGCGCGCGTGTTCGGCAAGGACGTGGAGCACGAGCGCACGGCGATCCGCCGCGAGATCGGCATCGTGTTCCAGGACCCGGCGCTCGACCGCCAGCTCAGCGCCCGCGCCAACCTGGAGCTGATGGGGCTGTTCTACGGGCTTCCGCGCAGGCGGGCGCGCGAGCGGGCCGAGGCGACCCTGGAGCGTCTCGGCATGAGCGAGAACGCCGAACGCCCGCCCGAACGCCTGTCGGGCGGCCAGCGCCGGCGGCTCGAGCTGGCCCGCGCCATCATCTCCGAGCCGCGCCTGCTGTTCCTCGACGAGGCCACGCTGGGCCTCGACGTCGACGCGCGGCGCTCGTTCTGGGACACCGTGCGCGACCTGGCCGCGGGCGGCACCACCGTCTTCCTCACGACCCACTACATGGAGGAGGCGGAGATCGCCGACCGCATCGCCATGATCGCCGACGGCCGCATCGTGGCGCTCGACGCCCCGGAACGCCTGCGCGAGAGCGTGGGCGGAGGCCTGGTGCGGCTCTCGACCGACGACGACGGCGGGGCGCTGGCCTGGCTGGGTGAGCGCGGCTACCGAGCCGAGCCCAGCGAGGAGGGCCTGTTCATCGTGACGGACGAACCCGCCAGCCTGCTGCCGGAGGTCCTCAAGAACCTTCCCCAGACGGTGATGCGCGCCGAGGTGCGGCAGCCCAGCCTCGAAGATGCCTTCCTGAGGTTGACGGGGACCACCCTGGAACGCGGGACATCGGCCGATGTCCCGTCGGCCGGCGGGCAGGCTCCGCGCGGCGGGGGGCGCTGACATGGCGGGCTTCGGCGCGGTGGTGCTGCGCGACCTGATGCGCCTGTGGAAGCAGAAGGTGCGCCTGGTATCGGGCGTGCTGCAACCGCTGCTGTACCTGTTCCTGCTGGGCTCGGGGCTGGGCGGCGCCACCCTGCTGGGCGGCGACCGCTACCGCGAGTACATCTTCCCCGGCGTGGTGGCGCTGAGCCTGCTGTTCACCGCCACCTTCGCCGCCATCTCCATCGTGTTCGATCGCGAGCAGGGCTTCCTCAAGGCCGTCCTGGTGGCGCCGGTATCACGCCGGGCCGTGGCCATCGGCAAGGTGGCCTCCGGCGCACTGCAGGCCGTTGCCCAGGGCCTTCTCCTGCTGATCGTGGCGCCCGCCGTGGGCGTGCACTTCGGGGTGGGAGCGCTGCTACTGTTCCTGCTGTTCATGCTGCTGGCAGGGCTGGTGTTCTCCGCTCTGGGGGTGGCCGCGGCCGCCCGCTTCACCTCCACCGAGGTCTTCCCGGTCGTGCTCAACGCCGTGCTGCTCCCGCTCTTCTTCGTCTCGGGGGCGCTCTTCCCCCTCACCAGCGCTCCGACCTGGCTGCAGGACGTGGCCTACGTCGACCCTGTGGCCTACGGCGTCGACCTGCTCCGCGGCGCTGCGCTCGGCAGCTACCACTTCCCGGTGCTGCTGTCGCTGGGCGTGCTCGCGCTCTCCGGCCTGCTGCTCACGGCGTCCTCGGTGCAGGTGTTCCAACGCGGCGAGGACGCATAGGAGCCCATGGCGCGTGGATGCACGCGCCGCAGGCCCCACACATTGACATTCATCAATCCATCGATTATGGTCAATACATCGCCGCGGTCGACGCCGGCCGCGCGTAAGGAGCGCCCATGATCGATCCCAGGTTGATCCTCGAGACCGAACGCCGTTTGCTCCTCGACCGGGAGGGGCGGGTGCGCAGGATGGTCGTCGACGCGCTCGATCGCGTCGACAGGGGTCCGGCACCGTGCTGCCCCCCGCCGTGCTGCGCGTGCTGCTGGGAGGCTGTGTAGGCGGCCGCCGCACCCGTTCTGGCCCTGTTGTCCCTTTCGTCGGGCCACCTGTCACCCGCCCGCCGGGCTAACGTACGCGTACGGGTCGGACCCGGCGGGAGGACGCGCATGAAGCATGACGGTCACAACATCAAGGCGGAGTCGTTCACGGCTTCGGGGATCGCGGACGCAGTCGTGGTCCACTGGAACCTGACCACCGCGGAGCTCTACACCGCGGCGTTGAACCGCGGTGAGGCGCAGCTGGCCCACATGGGGCCGCTGGTGGTGGACACCGGGCACTACACCGGCCGCTCGCCCCAGGACAAGTACATCGTGCGCGACGGCACCACGGCGGACACCGTGGCGTGGGGGTCGATCAACCAGCCGATGGAGCCCGACCAGTTCGAGGCCCTGCGCCGCGCCGCGCTCGACACCACCCGGGGGCTCGAGCTCTTCGTCGCCGACGTCTTCGTGGGCGCCCACCCCGACTACCGCGTGCCCGTGCGCGTCATCACCGAGTACGCCTGGCACAGCCTGTTCATCCGCAACCTGTTCGTGCGGCCCACGCTGCGGGCACACGAGAGCTTCGAGCCCGTCTACACCATCCTCGACCTGCCGAGTTTGCGCGCCGACCCGGCGACCATGGGCACGCGCAGCGAGACCGTGATCGCCATGAACCTCAGCGAGAAGCTGGTGATCGTGGGCTCGACCGAGTACGCCGGCGAGATGAAGAAGGCGGCGTTCTCGATGATGAACTTCGAGCTTCCGGCCCGCGGGGTGCTGCCCATGCACTGCTCGGCCAACGTCGGGCCGGACAACGAGGTGGCGCTGTTCTTCGGGCTGTCGGGCACCGGCAAGACGACGCTCTCCTCCACCAGCGACCGCACTCTCATCGGCGACGACGAGCACGGCTGGACCGACCAGGGGGTCTTCAACTTCGAGGGCGGCTGTTACGCCAAGATCGAGCACCTCTCGGCCGAGGCCGAGCCGGAGATCTACGAGACCACCCGTCGCTTCGGCACCATCCTGGAGAACGTCATCGTCGACCCGGACACCCGGCGCGTCAACCTCGACGACACCAGCAAGACCGAGAACACGCGCGCGGCCTACCCCATCACCCACATCGGCAACGCCAGCCGCGTCGGCTTCGCCGGCAAACCCGCCCACGTGGTGTTCCTCTCGGCCGACGCCTTCGGCGTGCTGCCGCCCATCGCCCGGCTCACGCCGGAGCAGGCCATGTACTACTTCCTGTCGGGCTACACCGCCAAGCTGGGCGGCACCGAGCGCGGCGTGACCGAGCCGCAGGCGACCTTCTCCATCTGCTTCGGCGGCCCCTTCATGCCGCGCCCGGCCGTGTCCTACGCCGAGCTGCTCGCCGCCAAGGTGCGCGAGGCCCAGACCTCGGTGTGGCTCGTCAACACCGGCTGGACCGGGGGGCCGTACGGCGACGGTCACCGGATGCCGATCAGCTACACGCGCTCCATGATCGACGCCGCGGTTACCTCGCGGCTCGACCACGCCGACTTCGAGAGCGAGCCTCACTTCGGCCTGGAGGTGCCCACCAAGGTGCCGGGCGTGCGCGACGACGTGCTCTGGCCCCGCGCAACCTGGGCCGACGGCGACGCCTACGACCGGCAGGCGCGCAAGGTGGCGGAGATGTTCCGCGACAACTTCCGGCGCTTCGAGGGCGAGGTCGCCCAGGCCGTGCTCGAGGCGGGGCCGCGCGTGTGAGGGCCCCCCTGCCCTGACAGGGGCCGCGCCGTGCTCCAGATCCTGGCGGGCAACCCGCTGCTGCTGCTGTTCATCGTCGCCGCCCTGGGCTACCCGCTGGGCCGGATCCGGGTGGCGGGCTTCAACCTCGGCGTGGCCGCGGTGCTGTTCGTGGGGCTCGGGATGGGCGCGATCGACCCCAGCCTGCGGCTACCCGACCTGGTCTACCAGCTCGGTCTGGTGATCTTCGTCTACACCGTCGGCCTGGCGAGCGGCCCCGGGTTCTTCGCGTCGTTCGGCAGGCGGGGCTTGCGCGACAACCTGCTGGTGCTGTCCGCCCTGCTCTTCGCCGCCGGGCTCACCACGGTGCTGGCGCTGGGACTCGACATCCCGGGGCCGTTCGCGGCGGGCCTCTTCGCCGGAGGGCTCACCAACACCCCCGCGCTCGCCGGCCTGGTGGAGACGCTGCAACAGAGCGGGCGGGCGGCGCTCGACAACCAGCCGGTGGTGGCGTACTCGATCGCCTACCCGGTGGGCGTGGTGGGGGTCATCCTGGCGATCTTCATCGCGCAGCGGCTGTGGCGCGTCGACTACCGCAAGGAGGCGCGGGCGCTGCGCGACCTCGGCGCCTCGGGCGAGCGGCTGGACGCGGCCACGGTGCGCATCACCCGCCCCGACATGGCGGAGCGCAGCGTGCAGGCGTGGCTCGAGCGCGAGCGCTGGCACGTGCTCTTCGCCCGCTTCCGGCGCGGCGACGCGCTCGACCTGGTGCACGGCGACACCGTGCTGCGCCCCGGCGACGACGTCACCCTGGTGGGCGCCGCCGAGGACCTCGAGGCGGTGGTGCGGGCGCTGGGAGAACCGAGCCCGGAGCACCTGGAATTCGACCGGGCGCGCCTGGACGTGCGGCGCATCTTCGTGTCCCGCCCGGAGGTGGCCGGCCGAGCGCTGCGCGACCTGGGCCTGCTGGAACGCTTCGGCGCCCTGGTGACGCGCGTCCGGCGGGGCGACAGCGACCTGCTGCCCAGCGGGGGCACCCGGCTCGAGCTCGGCGACCGCGTGCGGGTGGTCACCCGGCGCGACCGCATGGACGCGGTGGGCCGCTTCTTCGGCGACTCCTACCGCACGCTCTCGGAGATCGACGTGCTGCCCTTCGGCCTGGGCATCGCGCTGGGGCTGGCGCTCGGCCTGGTGCCGTGGCCGCTGCCCGGCGGCCTCACCTTCCGGCTCGGCTTCGCCGGCGGCCCGCTGGTCGTCGCGCTGACGCTGTCGGCCCTGCGGCGGACCGGCCCCATCGTGTGGCAGCCGCCCTACAGCGCCAACCTGACGCTGCGGCAGCTCGGGCTGGTGCTCTTCCTGGCCGGCATCGGCACCCGCAGCGGTCACGCCTTCGCCACCACCCTTGCCGCCGGGGGCGGGCTGCGGCTGTTCCTGGCCGGCGCCCTGGTGACGTGCGCCAGCGCGCTGGCGACGCTGGTGATCGGGAGCCGGCTGCTGCGCATCCCCATGAGCCTGCTGATCGGCATGCTGTCGGGGCAGCAGACGCAGCCCGCCGTGCTGGGCTTCGCCAACGAGCAGACCGGTAACGACCTTCCCAACGTGGGGTACGCCACCGTCTTCCCGCTGGCCACCATCGTGAAGATCCTGCTGGCGCAGGTCCTGCTGCTGGCCCTGCCGCACTGACGACGCGACCCGGGGCCGGCGGCCGGTCGGCGACGGGTCGGCAGCAGGCCGGGGGCGGCGCCGCAGCGCACCCGCCCCCGGCCGAACCCTACTCGGAGGGCGAAGTCCAGGTTTCGGCCCTGCGAGCCGGATGCCCGACGCCCGCCAGGCACCAAATCCGAGCGTGGACTCCGCGTTTGTCTGGTAGCATGGAGCCAGCTCGGGTTGCCCCCGGAGCACTGGCATGGACGACATCCGGACCCTGCTGAGGCGCGAAGAGAGCTATGCGATCCACGCCCTCATCTACGCCGCCGAGAACCCCGGCGCCAGCGCCGCGCAGATGGCCAAGGACCTCCAGATGCCGCCGGCCTTCCTCGCAAAGGTGTTGCGCAAGCTGTCCGCCGCCCGCTTCCTGGAGAGCAAGCCGGGGCGCAACGGCGGCGTTACGCTGCGCGTGAACGCCGAGCGGCTGTCGCTGCTCGACGTCATCGAAGCCATGTCGGGGTCGGTGGTGGTCGACACCTGCCAGACCCAGGCGCGCTGCGCCACCCAGCAGCGCAAGGGCTTCTGCCGCCTCAACGTGGCGTGGGTGAGCACCAGCCTCGCCATCCGCGAGACGCTCGACCGCGTACATCTGGCGCAGCTCATCGACAGCCGACCGACCCCCTGAGCATCGCGCGGCCCTGAGCCCCGCGCGGCCGCACGCCGGGTGGCTCACGCCAGCAGGCGCCGCAGGTCCTCCATGGCGGCCTCCATGGCGCGCTCGCCGCCGGCGATGGCCTCGGCGGTGCCGGAGCCGTCGAACATCGGGGTGCCGCCGCCGAGATCGGGCTCGAGCCGCAGGAGCCGCACCGGCGCCGCCAGGTCGTAATAGGCCGACGCCAACCGCATCAGGTTGTTGGCCGCCGCGGCGTGCGTCGCGAGCACCGCCCCGAGCGCGCCGCCCGCGCGCCGCGGCGCGAAGCTCGCGAAGCCCAGCGCCACCACCGCCGCCGAACCCCAGCCCACCGCCTCCAGCACCGGCAGCGGGTCGGAGAGGGCGCCGTCCACCAGCTCCCGGCCCAGCAAGGGGACCGGCGGGAAGAGCAGCGGCACGCTGAGGCTGGCCCGCACGGCGTCGGCCACCAGGCCCTCCTCGACGCGCACACGCTCGCCGCTGGCCAGGTCGGTGGCGACGATCAGGAGCGGGATGCGCGTGTCCTCGAAGCGCGCCTCGCCGAACGCCCGGCGCACGCGCTCGGCGAGCGCCCCGCCCTCGCTCAGGGCGAAGGCGTCGCCCCGCCCCAGCCGCGGCAGCGCCAGCCGCAGCGCCGCACGCTGCCGCGCCCCGCGCATCACCGCCGGTACCCACAGCCGCCGCAGCACCGCTTCGGTGGTCTCGGCCTCCCAGCCGAGCGCCAGCGCGGCCGCCACCGCCGCGCCGGTGGAGCTGCCAGCGATCCCGTCGACCCGTACGCCTGCGCGCTGCAACGCCCGGTGGGCGCCGACCGCCGCGGCGCACGCCGCTCCGCCGGCACCCACCACCAGCGTGACGCCGGCGGCGCCCGCTGCGTTCGTGTCGTTGTGGGGGATCGGCGGCATCTCCTGCCGGGACATGGTGCCTTCAGCGTAGCACTTTCGCCGTCGCAGACGCGCCTCGAGGGCTAACGGCCGCGCGGCGACAGCAGCCCGAAGTAGCCTGTGGCCTCGCCGGTCGGTCCCCGCAGCAGCCCGATCGAGAGCTCCACGGGCAGCACCCCGCCACGGCGCGCGAGCAGCGCCCACGACGCGCGGCGGGCGACGCGCCCGGTGCGCAGCACGCGTCCGAACAGCTCGGTCAGCGCCCCTTCGCCGCCGGACGCCGCCAGGTCGCCCAGATGGACGCCGCGCAGCACCGCTTCGTCGAACCCGGCCATGCGCGCCAGCTCGGGGGAGGCGCGCGTCAGCTCCCCGCGCAGGTCGGTCTCGAAGTAGGCGACGGGGAGCGCGCCGAGGAGCGCCTCGCGGGCGGCCAGCGCGGCCTGAAGCTGCGCCTCGGCCCGGCCGACGGCGGCCGTCCGGCACAGCGCCTCGTCGTGCAGACGCGCCCGGTCGAGGGCCTGCCCGGCACGCGCCGCGATGCGCCGCAGAGCCTGCAAGCGCGGCTCGAGATCGGCTCCCTGGCGGTGGTCGTCGGCCACCAGCACGCCCACCACGCCACCGGAGCCGCGCAGCGGCAGCACGGTCGGCCAGCCCGGCCGCATCAGCGGCGAGGCGGCCGCCGGCCCGGTCGGCCGGAGCCGTTGCGGGAGCGGCCCGCCCCCCTGCAGCACGATCTCGTGGCCGCCCCGGAAGGCGTCCTCGAGAAGCGGCGCCGAACCGTCCAGCAACACCCGCTGCGTCGATTCGGGGCCCAGCTCGAGCCCCAGCCACGCGCTCGCCTCCAACGCCCGGCCGTCCGCCGACGGCAGCCACACCACCGCCCGCTCGAACCCGGCGACCTGGCGCGCCGCGGTGAGGGCGAGGTCGAGCACCGCCGTGTCGGGCGCCTGCCGGGCGATGGCGGCGTCCAGCCGGTCCAGCCAGGCCAGCTCCTGCTCGGCGCCCTCGGCGCGTTCCCGTGCCCGCGCGTCCCGGACCGCGATCGCCGCCAGCTCGGCGAAGCGTTGCAGGGCGTCCACCTCGTCGGGCGAGAAGGGCCGGTGGTCGGCGCGGGGGCGCGCGACCAGCAGCACGCCGAAGGTGCGCCCGGCGAGCCGCAGCGGGACCGCCACGGCGGCGCCCGCCCAGGCCTCGCCACCGTTCGCCTCCGCGGCGTCGGCGGGCAACGCCTCGACCGGCACCACCGACGACGTCGCCCAGGCCTCGCCCGCCAGCCCCTCGTCGCGCCGCAGCGGCGGCTCCTCGCGAGCCTCGAAGCCGCCGACGGCGGTGCGGCGGCGCAGCACGTCGGCGGCCGGGTCGTGCAGGTACAGCGCGCCGTGCGGCGCCTCGAGCGCGCCCGCGGCGCTGGTCAGCACGATGTCGAGCACCAACCCCAGCGTCTCGCCCCGGCCGATGGCGCGGAGCGCCTCGTGGAGAGCTTCGAGCAGCGCCTCGTGGCGCCGGGCCTGGGCCTCCACCGCCTCCGCGGCGGCCTCCGCCCGGTGCAGGCGACCGCTGTCGACGAGCGCCAGCAACGTCCCCCCGTGTCGCCCGCTGACCTCGGTCAGCGGCGTGAGCCACGCCTCGAAGCGCCGGGAACCGCCCGGGCGCGGCAGCGTGATCTCCTGCACGGCGCTGCGGCGCCGGGACAGCGCGGCCAGCACACCGGGGAGGTCGCGGAACAGGGCCTCGGCGGGCTCCCCCAGAAGGCCCCCATGCGAATGGAACAGGCGCGCCGCTGCGGCGTTGGCGTACCGTACCCGCGCGCCGCCGTCGAACAGCAGCACGGGCTGCTCCAGGTGGTCCACCAGCGCGCCCCGGGGCACACCCACGGCGGCCGCGACCGGAACGGGCCCCTCGCCGCCGTCGGTCCTGGCCCGCACGTCGCCGAACAGGCCGTGCGCGACGGCCAGCGCCGCCGGCGCCAGCAGGAAGGCCGCGGGCGGCAGCAGGGCCAGCACGGCGGGCAGTGCGGAGGGGGCGAGCGCGGCGCCCAGCCCCACCACCGCGGCGGCCGCGACCGGCAGCGCCACCCCGGCCAGCGTCCAGGCGTGCGGCGCGCGGCGCGGCGCCGGGGCGCGCACCACGGCCAGCGCCAGGAAGGCCACGGCGGCGGCCGCCAGGACCGCGTCGTAACCCGCCGCCAGGGTGCCGTACAGGCTCGGCTCGCCGACCCACAGCGAGCCGCCGAGGGCGGTGCGCACCTCCACCGCCCGCCACAACGCCAGGCCTCCGACCGGGCCGAACGCGAGGGCGGCACCCGCCAGCGACGGGAGGGCCAGCCCCCACAGCAGCGCGTCGCCGCGCTCGAGCAGCCGCGTGGCGCGCACGGCGAACGCCAGCAGCGCCCACGGCACCAGCACGCCGGCGGCGGCCTGCAAGCGCAACCCCGGCTCGCCGCCGGCGCCGCTGCCCGCCGCCACCCACAGCGCGAGCGCCCACGCCCAGCACGCGCCGAGCGCGGCCAGCAGCGTCAGCGCCCGCCCGCCGCGCACGTCGCGGCGGCGGGCCCAGGCCGCCCACGCCAGCACCAGCAGCGCGAGACCGCTGAGGACGAGCGAGGGGACGTAGGGACTGCGGACCAGCGACATGCGCGTCATCTCCCGAGGTGTGCGGCGGCCGCCCGGCGGTACCGACCCGAGCGGCATGTGCGAGGCGTTCCACACATTCTACGGAGCGGCCGCCCTTCCGGCCGCGGCGCCTGTCGTACCGCCCCGCGGGGCCGCGGCAGGGGCGGGCGCACTCAACAAATTCACGAAACCCTGGTCTAACTTTCATCTGTGATCTGGTAAACCACTTGGGTGACGGCGAAAATCTCGCCCGGCAGCGGGCGGGCGCGGCCCCGAAGGAGCCACCCCGACGCCGCCGGAACCCGAAACCTCCGCCGACACCACCTCTACGCGTAACGACGACCGCGGAGTCGGGAGGTCCAACTTGGTCGACGTTCGGAACGTAACCAAATCGTACGGCGCGGTGCGGGCGCTGCAAGACGTCAGCTTCCGTATCGAAGCGGGCACCATCGTGGGCCTGCTCGGCCCCAACGGGGCCGGCAAGTCCACCCTGATGAAGGTCCTGACCGGCTACCTGCAACCCGACAGCGGGCAGGTCAGCATCGAGGACTTCGACGTGCTCCTGGAGCGCCGCCAGGCGCAGGAGCGCATCGGCTACCTGCCCGAGAACGCGCCGCTCTACCCCGAGCTCACGGTGCAGGAGTACCTGCTCATGATGGCGGAGGTGCGGCGCATCCCCCGCGCGCAGCAGACGCAATCGCTCACCGACGCCATCCGGGCGACCGGGCTGGGGCCCATGCTCACCCGCCCCATCGGGCAGCTCTCCAAGGGCTACCGGCAGCGGGTGGGCATCGCGCAGGCCATCTTGCACCGGCCCAAGCTGCTCATCCTCGACGAGCCCACGGTCGGCCTCGACCCCACCCAGCTCGCCGAGATCCGGCAGCTGGTGCGGACGCTGGCCAAGACCAGCACGGTGCTCTTCTCCAGCCACATCCTGCCCGAGGTGGAGGCGCTGTGCGACCGCGCCGTGATGATCATGGGCGGGGTGATCCGCGCCGACGCACAGCTCTCCGAGCTGTCCCGCAGCGGCACGGCGCGGCTGGTGCTCCAGGGCACGGCCGCCGACCCCGCGGTGAGCGACGCACTCCGCGGGCTGCCCGGCGCCAGCGGCGTCCAGCCGGACACCGTCGGCGACGGCCGCGTGGCCTACGTGGTCCACGCCGAGGACGACCGCGACCTGTGCCCCGCCATCTTCGAGCTCGCCAAGCGGCAGGACTGGCCGCTGCAGGAGCTGCGCCGCGAGACCCGCACGCTGGAGACGGTGTTCAACGAGCTGGCCCGCGAGAGCGCGCCCGCACCGGCGACCGCAGCGCCCACCGCGCCGTCCCCGGCCTAGGGAGGTAGAGCCTTGCGACAGACCGTCGCCATCGCCAAGAAGGAGCTCTCGAGCGCCTTCGGGTCACCCCTGGCGCTCATCTTCATGGGCACCTTCCTGCTGGTCACCTTCTTCGTGTTCTTCTGGGTGGCCACCTTCTTCGCGCGCGGCATCGCCGACGTGCGCCCGCTGTTCACCTGGATGCCGCTGCTGCTGGTGTTCCTCGTCGCCGCATTGACGATGCGGCAGTGGAGCGAGGAGCAGCGCTCCGGCACCCTCGAGATGTTGCTGACCCTGCCGGTCGACGCCTGGCGCCTGGTCCTCGGCAAGTTCCTCGCCGTCATGGCCCTGGTGACGGTGGCGCTGGCGCTCACCGTCAGCCTGCCGATCACCGTGGCGCTGCTGGGCAACCTCGACTGGGGGCCCGTCATCGGCGGCTACGTCGCCGCCCTGCTGATGGCCGCCGCCTACGCCGCCATCGGGCTGTTCGTGTCCTCGCGCAGCGACAACCAGATCGTGTCGCTCATCGTGACGCTGCTGGTCGGCGGCGCGCTCTACCTGATCGGCACCAACGCCGTGCTCGACTTCGTACCGAACGGCGTCGCCGCCGTCTTCCGGGAGCTCTCGACCACCACCCACTTCCAGTCGATCGAGCGGGGCGTTCTCGACCTGCGCGATCTCGCGTTCTACCTCTCGCTCGCCGGGCTGTTCCTCACCCTCAACGTGCTGTCGCTCGACAGCAAGCGCTGGAGCGGCACCGCCATGACCCGCCCCTACCGCAACGCCCGGTTGCTGGGCGTAGGCCTGGTCGCGCTCAACCTGGTGCTGCTCAACGGCTGGCTGCTGCCGCTTTCCAGCCTGCGCCTCGACATGACCCAGAGCCACCGCTACAGCCTGTCGGCCACCACGCACGACCTGCTCGACTCGCTGCAGCAGCCGCTGCTCATCCGCGCCTACATGAGCAAGGACACGCACCCGCTGCTCAAACCCCTCATCCCGCAGGTGGCGGACATGCTGCACGAGTACCAGGTCGCTTCGCACGGGCGCGTCAAGGCCGAGGTGGTCGACCCCTCCACCAGCCCGAAGATCGAGCAGACGGCCAACCAGGACTACGGCATCCAGCCGCACCCGTTCCAGGTGGCGAACCGCTACCAGTCGTCGGTCGTGAACGCCTACTTCGCGATCCTGGTGCGCTACGGCGACCAGACCCAGGTGCTCAAGCTCAACGACCTCATCAACGTCACCGCCAACCCGACCGGCGGCACGCCCAGCGTCGAGCTCAACAACCTCGAGTACAACCTGACGCGCGCCATCAAGAAGGACGTCGCCGGCTTCAGCGACGTCGGCACCGTGCTGGCCTCGCTGAAGCAGCCCGCCAGGCTGACGCTGCTGGCGACCCCCAAGTCGCTCCCGCAGAACCTGAAGGACGCGCCGGGCATCGTCAAGAAGGTGGCGGACTCCATCGAGAGCGGCGCCAAGGGCAAGTTCGCGTTCAAGCAGGTGGACCCGCGCTCCGGCAACGCGCCCTTCACGCCCCAGCAGCTCCAGAAGCAGTACGGCATCCAGCCGATCCCGGCCGGCCTGTTGTCCAACGACACCTACTACCTGCAGATGCTGCTCACCGTGAACGGCAAGAGCCAGGTGGTGGTGCCGTCCGGGAGCTTCAGCCAGAAGACCGTGAAGGACGCCGTCACCGCGGCTCTGAAGCGCTCCACCTCCGGCTTCCTGAAGGTGGTCGGGCTGTGGACGCCGCCGCCTGCGGGCGGCAGCCCCTACGCCCGACAGCAACAGCAGATCTACAAGACCCAGCTCATCCAGCAGCAGCTCCAGAAGGACTACAAGGTTCAGAACGTGTCGCTGTCGAAGGGCACCGTGCCCAACGACGTCGACACCCTGCTGCTGCTCTCTCCGCAGGGGATGGACGCCAAGCAGCGCTTCGCCATCGACCAGTTCCTGATGCGCGGCGGCTCGGTGGTGGTGGCGGGCGGCGATTACGCGCTCACCCAGCAGCCGTACTCCGGCCAACTGGCCCTGAAGCAGGTGAAGGGCGGCCTGGCCGCCATGCTGAAGAGCTACGGAGTCACCGTGGGCGACTCGGTGGTGATGGACACCCAGAACGCCCAGTTCCCGGTGGTGGTGCCGCACAACGTCGGCGGCGTGCCGGTGCGGGAGGTGCAGGCGGTCGACTACCCCTTCTTCGTCGACGTGCGCCCCGACAGCATGGACCGCTCCTCGCCCATCACCTCCAGCCTGCCGGCGGTGACGGTGCCCTGGGCGTCACCGCTGAGCGTGCAGAAGGGCTCGAGCGGCGCGCGCCAGGTGAACGTCCTGCTGTCGTCGAGCCCCAACGCCTGGACCTCGCAGAGCACCAACATCATCCCGGACTTCCAGAGCTACCCGAAGCACGGCTTCCCGGTCGGCAAGACGCAGAAGGCGTACCCGCTGGCGGTCGCCGTGCGCGGCTCGTTCACCAGCTACTTCAAGGGCAAGCAGGACCCGCTGCAGGGTAGTGGCGGCAACGGCAAGGGCGGGCCGAACGCTTCGAGCGGGAACGGCGCGAGCGGCTCGAGCGCGAACGGCTCGAGCTCCGGCTCGTCCGGCCAGGTCGGCGTGATCGCCTCGTCGCCGGACAACGCCCGCCTGGTCGTGATCGGCTCCGGCGAGATCGCCAACGACACCGTGCTGAACCTCGCCTCGCGCCTCAGCCAGAACCTCTCGGCGGAGGATCTGAAGCTCCTGCAGAACGCCGTCGACTGGTCGACCGAGGACGCCAGCCTGCTCGGCATCCGCGCCAGCGGCGCCACCACGCGTGTGCTCGAGCACCTGACGCAGGCGCAGGAGACCGGCTGGGAGGTCGGCAACTACGTGTTCGCGCTGCTCGCGCTGGTGCTCATCGCCGGCATCTGGCAGTGGCGCAAGCGCAACCGCTCGCCGATCGTGGGCGTCGGCGGGACCCCCTCGAACAACCGTGCCCTGGGAGGCCAGTCGTGAGCGCGGCCAGCAAGACCCTGCGCGCGCCCGCCGCCACCCGGCGCGGCAACCTGGGGCTGGCCGTCCTCGCGCTGGTGCAACTCGCCCTGCTGGTGCTGGTGTTGCTCACGGTGGCGCGGCCGCCCAAGACCAGCACCGGCCCCCTGCTCGGCAAGGACGTCACCGTCGCGAACGTCACCGCCTTCACGGTGACCGGCTCGGACGGCAGCAGCGTCACGCTCAGGCGCGACGGCACCAACTGGGTGCTCCCCGACCAGGGCGGCTACCCGGCGCAGAGCGCCCGCGTGAAGAGCTTCCTGCAGCAGCTCGTCGGCCTGCAGCGCAGCGGCCTGGTGGCCACCACCGCCGACGCCTACAAGCGCCTGAAGGTGACGAAGGACACCTATCAGAAGAAGGTCGACCTGACACTCAAGGGCGGCGGAAGCAAGACCCTGCTCATCGGTTCCGAGCCCAGCTACGGCAGCACCCACGTCCGCCTGGCGAGCGACAAGGGTGTCTACGTCACGCATGCGCTGCACGCCAGCGACGCGCGGACCGACCCGTCGGGCTATGTCGACGCCACGGTGCTCAGCCTCGACCAGGCCAACCTCACGCGCATGGAGGTCCGCAACGCCGCCGGCGACCTCGTCTTCACGCACGCCAAGAGCGGATGGTCGCTGAAGGGACTTCCCAGCGGCAAGAAGCTCGACACCCAGGCCGTCGGCAACCTCGCAGCCAGCCTCACCAGCCTCCAGCTCAACGAGCCGCTCGGCAAGACCGTCAAGCCGGCCTACGGGTTCGACAAGCCGCTGGCGGTGGTGACGCTGACGACGGTGAGGCCGGCGAAGAAGACGGGCTCGAGCGGGTCGGGCGCGAACGCATCGAGCGCGAACGCGTCGAGTACGAACGCATCGAGCGCGAACGCATCGAGCGCGAACGGTTCGAGCGCGAACGCATCGAGCGCGAACGCATCGAGCGCGAACGGTTCGGGCACGAACGCGTCCAACGCGGGGAGCACGAGCGCCGGCGCCGCCCAACCGGCCTCGAAGCCCGCCGCCGCGACGCCCGCGAAGACCACCACGACCACCATCACGGTGGGCGCCAAGGACAAGGGCGGCTTCTACCCGGTCCGGGTCTCCGGCTCCCCCTACGTCGTGCGGGTCTCGAGCTCGGCGCTCGGCGGCGTGGTCGGCAAGACGCAGGCCGATTTCATCGCCAAGCCGGCGCCGAACGGCGGGGGCTCGGGCGCGGCCGGGGGCGGCTCGACCGGCGCCCTCCAGCGGCTGACGGCGCCGCCTCCCGGTTCCGCGGGAGGCGCGGCCGGGGGTGGTACCTCCACCCATTGAGCCCCACCCACCGACCTCCACCCACCGACCTCCACCCCCTCGTCGACAACAGCGGGCGTCGCCAGGCAGCGGCGCCCGCTCTTCGTGGCGCCGGGGGCCCCTGGGCGCATCCCGCAACCGAAAGCCAGCCTGTACCTCCAACCCCAG
>Ga0102956_1000075_pt1 | contig 30724 bp, 27 predicted proteins | sample SalPonF2_A_D2_MG_FD_84515 | JGI IMG/M metagenome (GOLD analysis project Ga0102956, IMG submission 84515) | Salt pond soil microbial communities from South San Francisco under conditions of wetland restoration - Salt Pond MetaG SF2_A_D2_MG ...
CAATCTCTTCCGAGCAACGGCATGGCGTCGGAACTGGTGGCCGAGGCCATGCGCCGCGCGGGCTATGAAACCAAGTTCGTCGTCGGCAACTGGGAGCGCATCGCGCAGGGCGCCGGGATGGGCCTTGGCGGAGTAATCACTGGGATCTGGCGAACCGAGGAACGGGCGCAGACGCTGGCCTTCTCCAAGCCGTATCTGCAAAACGTCATTCGAGTGGCCAAATTGCGCGACACCGACTATACGTTCCAGCAACTGCTGGGAGGCGAACGCAAGGACCTGGCGATGGGGCTGGTGCGCGATTTTGCCTATGGCGACATTCTCGACCAGTTCGACAAGCACCCGCGTTTTATGGAAAACCAGCTGCAGCAGGTCATTCTCAAGTTGCGCCAGGGACGGATCGACTTCACGGTCGGAAGCGAACTGGCCCTGCGCTACAGCATCGATACTTATTTCCCGATCGATGCCGGGAAGTTTGCATTGTCGCCACCAATCGCGTTGCGCGGCCTGCGCATCGCCGTCAGCCTGCAACATCCCGAGCACGCAACGATAATCAGCCGCTTCGAAACGGCTATGGAAGAGATGAAGGGCGACGGCACGTACCATCGCATCATCGATCCGTATCGCAAGCCCGCGAGCGCGACACGCTGATTCGGTAGCGGGATGTCGATGCGTCTTCCAATTCTCTCTGCACTGCTGTTAGTGGCCGCCACCCAGGGCGCCCTCGCCCAGTCCCAGGCTGCCCTGCAGTTGGTCGATCGTGTCATACAGGTCAGGGAAGGCGACGACACTGAAATTAAGCTGGTCCGAACCAACGATCTGAGCGGCGCGCAGACGGTTACCGTCAATGTCAGTATCTCGAGCACCGCAACGCTCAACGAGGACTATACGATCGATCTCGATGGCGGCGTCGTTACTTTCGACGACGGCGATGTGTCGGAGTATTTCACGCTCAGTGCCGAGGACGATGGCGACCTGGAGGGCACCGAATACGTAACGCTGACGCTGGGCACGGCGTCCGGCGGCGCCAATGTGGGCAAAAGCGATAGCATCCGGGTCGAAATCCTCGATGCGCAGAACGCCGACACCGACCTCGATTTCGTCGATCCTCTGTCGATCCGGATTCGTGAGGGCGAGAACACCAACATCAACGTGCGCCGCAGTGGCGAGGGCAGCGGAGACGTGCGGGTCGATGTGACCAGCGTCGGCGTGACCGCGGTTGACGGTGTCGACTACGAAAGCATCCGCGAGACGCTGGATTTCGAGGATGGCGACGAGACCAGGAGTGTCAGGCTGGAAGCCAACAACGACGACGAACTGGAAGGTAATGAATTTCTCGACGTTTTTCTGGAGTCGGCGGAGCCCGACGACCGTGCCGCAATCGGCCAGTTAACGGTCGAAGTTCTGATCGAGGACGACGAGCCCGGCCAGCCCGGCGAGTTCGAATTGAAAAACCTCGGAGACAACGAGGTCTCCGAAGACGCCGGCAGTGTCCGGTTCGAGGTCAACCGGCTCAATGGCGACACCGGACCGGTCACCGTCGATTACGGGACGGTTGACGGTGTCGGCGACGACGGCGCGAAAGCGGGAAGCCACTATGTGGCATCGACCGGGCGGCTGCTGTTCGAAGACGGCCAGACGACGCGGTCTTTCGAGGTCCCCATCATTGACGACGATGAACCGGGGCCGCAGAAACGTCCGTTCGAGGTTGTAATCACCAATCCGACACTGCTGTCCACGCTCGAACCGGGTTCGAACAAGGTAACCATCCGAATTCTCGAAAACGACGGTGTCACCGACGGCGGCGGCGACAGCGACTGCCTGGGCTGGTGCTGTTTCGTCGCGACCGCGGCCTATGGGTCGTATCTCGATCCCCATGTCGAGGTACTGCGCGACTTCCGGGATCGCCACTTGCAGCGGTATTCTGCCGGACGTGCGTTTACCGCGTGGTACTACCGCAACTCGCCGCCGCTGGCCGCCTATATTGCCGAGCGCCCCGCCGCGCGCTGGCTTGCGCGCGCAGCGCTGACGCCTGTCGTTTACACGGTTGCCTATCCGGGCGTCACGGCATCGGTGCTTGCGCTCTCAGCGTTGCTGTTGCTGCGCCGGCGCCGGCGCAAGTCCGTGGGCGGCTAACTGGCGGTCATGCCAGCCACCAAGTAGCAACTGGGCGGCGATTGCGCCGATCAGCGCAAGAAACATGTCCCATTGCGTATCCCAAACGTCTCCCTGGGTCGCCAGAAACGCTTCCGCTTCAGCCCCCGCAACCAGAGCCACCCACCACTCGATCATCTCGTAGAACGCACTGCAGGCGAGGCAGACGCAGGTAACAAGAAAAAACAGCCACGCGCCGCGCGAAAGCGGCGTGAGCCGTAACAAAACCTCACGAGCCACGATGGCTGGCACGAAGCCTTGCGCCACATGCCCGAGACGATCGTAATGGTTGCGCTGAAGATCCAGCGCCTCCTGCAGCCAAAAACCGGGGGGTACCCGCGCATACGTATAATGAGCGCCGAGTATCAGGATCAGCGCATGTAGCGCTATCAGCCAGTAAACGAGCGGTGTAAATCTGAAACGCCCATAGGTCGCAACGAGCACCGGCGCGACGACCAGAACCGGCGCGACCTCGAGCCACCAGGTGGCCCAGTCGTGGGGCCGGTACGCCGACACCGCCATTGCGATGGCAACCGTCACGAGCAGCGCCAGGTTCATGCGGGTCTCGTTCGTCAATACGCCCACTCCAGCCGGTCCATGCCCAAGTATAGGCCCGGGACAAAGGAGGGCGGGCCGATCATTGCAACTTTTTGCCGGTTTGCGGCATCAAACCACTATTGCCGACCGCTCAAGCGCCATCAGGGAGATGTGCCAATGAACTTCAGGATCAGCGTTCTGATTCTGTTGACGCTGGGTCTGGCCAGCGTCAATGCGCAGGAAACGATACCCCAGTCCGACCGTGAAGTACTGTTTCCAAACCCCGCAGTGGATTTGAATTACGCCAAGCTGCAGAAACTCGCCGACAAGTACTACGAGAAAGGCCAGTACCAAAAAGCCTATAAGGTCTACTCCGAGGACCTCACTCTTCTCGGCGACAAATTTGCCCAGTTCCGCGCCGGCTATATGCATTTTAGCGGTGAGGGCGTGGCAAAAGACCCGGTCGCCGCCTATGCGTGGATGCGGCTGGCTGCGGAGCGCGGATCGAAGCAACTGACCACCGCGGCCGGCCAGGTATGGGATCAGCTCGACGCAGAGCAGCGCACCCAGGCCAAGGCGCAATTCAAGCAGTTACAGTCACAGTACGGGGACCGCGTGCTGCTGGCCAAACTTATCGAGGAAGACGAGCGCACGCTGAAAACCACGACCGGCTCACGCCTCGGGCAGACCAACGCCCAGTCGCGGGTCTACAATCCAAACGTTCGCGGCAGCGTTACCGATGCGGAGGGTTTCACCAAGGCGCTGCGGCAACGCATCGAGGCCCGCACACGCTATATCGAATTGCTGGATGGCAGCATCGAGTACAGCGAATTCGAAGTTATCGAGGACCAGCCCACCAATACGGCCGCAACCCAGCCCGACGCCAACTAGACGTTATACTCCTGTTTTTACGGCCCGGTTTTCCACGACGGACAACCGGGCCAATGCGTTGGCCTGCAAGTCTTGAAATTTCGCCGCAAAGTGATTAAAACACTGCGCCTCCATCGAGCATCCGTGGCCATCTGGCCACAGGACCGCCCATCTTCACAATTGCGGTGATTCACCCAATGATCAAGACCGACAATCTGACCAAACGCTATGGCGACCTTACTGCCGTAGATCACCTGAGTTTTACCGTCGAACCCGGCGAGGTACTCGGCTTCCTCGGCCCGAACGGCGCCGGCAAATCGACGACGATGAAGATGCTGACCGGCTTTATCGCGCCAACCAGTGGCACCGCCTCGATTTGCGGCCACGACATTGCCGGCGACCCGCTGCCGGCCAAGAAACGGATCGGATACCTCCCGGAGGGCGCTCCCAGCTACGGCGAAATGAGCGTGCGCGGGTTTCTCGAGTTTATTGCGCGGATCCGCGGTCTCGACGGCAAAAACCGTCGCGATCGGCTCGATGACGTCATCGAGCGGTTGCACCTCGGACATGTGCTGCCACAGACGATCGAGACGCTGTCCAAGGGCTTCAAACGTCGGGTAGGCCTCGCCCAGGCAGTGTTGCACGACCCCGAAGTACTGATTCTGGACGAGCCGACCGACGGTCTCGACCCAAACCAGAAACACGAGGTGCGATCGCTGATCCAGGACATGTCGGCCGACAAGATCATCATCGTCTCGACCCATATCCTGGAAGAAGTCGAGGCCGTTTGCAGCCGCGCCGTTATCATCGCCGCGGGTCGCGTGCTGGCCGACGACACCCCGGCCGGACTGGTCACGCGGTCGCGATATCACAATGCCGTGACGTTGCGGTTCGAGGCCGGGGCCGACCTCGGCGCACTGGAAACTGCGGTTGCGAACCTGTCAGGAGTAGCGCATACCGAGCGCAACGAGTCCGGGGACGGTTTTACCGCCTTCCCGGCCGGCGAACTGCTGCTGCTGCCCGGCATCAGCGGCCTCGCCGCGAGCCAGGGATGGCCTCTCAAGGAGTTGCATCTCGAGTCGGGCAGGCTCGACGAGGTTTTCCGTGACATCACCGGGGGTGCGGCACAATGAGTAACACCGGAATCATTTTTCGCCGCGAACTTGCCAGTTATTTCGCTACCCCGGTAGCGTATGTCTTCATTTTCATTTTCCTGATGCTCGCGGGCGCCTTCTGTTTCTATCTTGGCGGTTTCTACGAGCGCGGCCAGGCCGACCTGCTCCCGTTTTTCAGCTTTCATCCCTGGCTTTACCTGTTCCTGGTGCCGGCTTTGTCCATGCGAATGTGGGCGGAGGAGCGAAAATCGGGCAGCATTGAACTGTTGCTGACCTTGCCGGTCAGCCTGATGGAGGCCGTGCTGGGCAAGTTTCTCGCGGCCTGGTGCTTCACCGCGATTGCGCTGGCCCTGACGTTCCCGATGTGGCTGACTGTCAATTACCTGGGCGATCCCGACAACGGCGTGATCTTCGCGGCCTATCTTGGCAGCCTGCTGATGGCCGGTGCTTTCCTTGCAATCGGCTCCTGCATATCGGCAGCGACCCGCAACCAGGTGATCGCGTTCGTGATTACCGTTGCGGTATGCCTGTTGTTCCTGCTTGCCGGGTTTCCGCTGGTTCTCGACCTGTTCCGCAGCTGGGCGCCGCAGCTGTTCGTGGACGCCATTGCGAGTCTCAGCTTCCTGACTCACTTCGCATCGATTTCAAAAGGCGTTATCGACCTGCGCGATATCGTGTATTTCGCCGCCATGATCGGCTTCTGGCTGTATGCCAACACCGTCGTGCTGGACTTGAAAAAGGCTGACTGACATGACGACAGGACACAAGCGATCATTCGACCTCTGGGGCCTTCTGCTGCTCGCACTGCTGTTTCTGGCGGTGGTAACCCTCAGCAATATTACGCTCCGCGGTATGCGCTGGGATTTGACCGACGGCCGGTTGTTCACCATTTCCGAGGGCACGAAGAGGATTCTCGCCGAAATAGACGAACCCATTAACCTTTACTACTTTTTCTCGGACAAGCAGACCGCCGACCTGCCGACCGTGCGCGACTATGCGCGCCGGGTAGAGGAAATGCTCGACGAGTTTGCGGCCCATGCCGGCGCCGGCATCAATCTGCAGAAAATAGACCCGGTACCTTTTTCGGAACAGGAGGACCTCGCAGCGCGGTTCGGTCTGCAGGCGGTCCCGGTCAGCAACAGCGGCGAATCGATCTATTTCGGCATTGCCGGTACGAATTCCGTGGATGATGCGGCCGCGATTCCGTTCCTGCACGCCGACAAGCAACAGTTTCTAGAGTACGACCTTGCAAAACTGGTCTATACGCTGGCCAATCCGAAACGTCCCGTCATCGGCGTGATGACGGAATTGCCGATGCTGTCCGATTTCGACCCGATGACACAGCGCGTACGCGATTCCTGGATTCTGGCGGAACAGATCGAGGGGTTATTCGAACTGCGCAGGGTCGCGACCAGTGTCGATCGCATCGAAGAAGACATCGACGTCCTGATGCTCGTTCACCCCAAGGACCTGACGGAAACCACGTTGTATGCGATCGACCAGTTCGTGCTGGGTGGCGGCAAGGCGCTGATTTTCGTCGATCCGCGCGCCGAAATGGACCGTCCGGCCAATCCATCCGATCCCATGGCGGCGATGCAGGCAAGCCAGTCATCCAACCTGTCTCGATTGTTCCAGGCGTGGGGCATCGAGTACAGCCCGGACCAGATCGTGGGCGACAAACAGCTTGCGCTCAGTATCACGATGCGTCCCGGCGAGCCGCCGGTTCGCCATGTCGGAATGCTCGGTCTGACCGGAGACAGTCTCGATCAGGACGATGTCGTCAGCGGCGGTCTTGACCAGATCAACGTGGCAATGATCGGTTACTTGTCGAAGGCAGAGGATTCGACAATCGAACTGATCCCGCTGATCCAGTCGAGCACCGATGCGATGCCGATCGCAGCCGACCGTCTGCGCTTTATGTCAGATCCGAACGAATTGCTGAACGACTTTCAGGCCACCGGTGAGCGCTACGTCCTTGCTGCGCGCATAAACGGCGAGCTGAACACGGCCTTCCCGGATGGCGCGCCGGCCGACGCCGCGGCAGAAAGCGACGAACCCGCTGCCAGGCCGGAACATCGCAGCAGCTCGGATGGCACCGCAAGCATGATCGTGGTCGCCGATACCGATATCCTGACAGACCGGCTGTGGGTCCAGGTCAACCGCTTCCTCGGCCAGAGAATGGCCAACGCCTGGGCCAGCAACGGCGATTTCGTCGTCAATGCCCTGGACAACCTGACCGGGAGCAATGATCTGATCGGCATTCGTGGCCGCGCTACCTACTCGCGGCCCTTCCTCCGGGTCCAGGAACTCGAGCGCGAGGCTGACGAGAGATGGCGTGGCACCATCCAGGAACTCGAAGCGCAACTGGCACAGACCGAAAGCAAGCTCGGCGAGTTGCAGGCAAGCCGCAATGACGAAAACCTCGCCATTCTGACCGATGAACAGAGCGCTGAACTCGAGCGGTTCCAGCAACAACGGCTGCAGGTACGCAAGGAGTTGCGCGATGTGCAGCTGACGCTGAACCAGGACAAGGAACGTCTGGGCGTATGGATGAAAATACTGAACATCCTGGTGTTACCGCTCGTCCTGACCTTTGGTCTGGCATATTTTTCGGCCCGGCGTCGCGGCAAAGACAACAGGAGGTAGCGTACGCATGCAAGCCAGACAACTCCTCATCCTCGCGGTGTTGGCCGTCGCTGCAATCGCTGCCGCGTTGTTTTTGAATGCAGACCGTTCTTCGACGGAGTCAGACGGCGGCCGCCTGCTGCCGGAACTGGAGAAGCAACTGAATTCGATCTCGGAATTGCGCGTAATCGGCGCTGACGGCAATGCTGCGGTGACGCTGAACCGGACCGAGAACAACTGGGTCGTGGTGGAAAAGGACGGCTACCCGGCCGATCGCGCGAAATTGCGCAATACCCTGCTGGAACTCGCCAAAGCCACGGTCATCGAACAGAAAACCTCAAAACCGGACTTTTATGCACGGCTGGGCGTTGAGGACCCCGGCAGTCCGGATGCGGCGAACAAGGCACTGGAAATAGTGACCGGCACAGATACCGTTCGCGTGATCGTCGGCAAGATAGCGTTTGACGGCTATGGGACCTACGTTCGCCTCGATGGCGATCCGCAGGGGCTTCTGGTCAGCGCAGAACTCGAACCCAGCACTGTCCCGCTCGACTGGATCAGCGGCGAACTGGTGGATATCGCGGCCGCCGACGTTGCCGCCGTCTCGATCAAGCAGGCCGACGGCGAGCAACTGCGGATCGAAAAATCGGACCGCAGCGACAGCAATTTCACAGTGCAGGACGTACCGGAGGGCCGCGCTCTCAGCTCGGAATTTGCCGCCAACAGCATTGGCGCCGCTCTAGGCGGGCTTGGTTTCGATGACGTCCGCGCCCGTATCGTAACGCCTTCCGGGAGCGTCACAACCGCTCGTTACGAGATGTTTGACGGGCGCGTCATCGAAATCGAACTCACGGAAGATGAAGACCGGACCTGGGCCGCTTTCGATTTCGGTTTCGATCCGGCGCTGGCGGCGCGATTCAGCACTGCAGGCACCAGCGCAGACGAATCAACTGCAAATAGCGAAGAATCCGTTGCCGCGCCAGAGCACGATCCGGAGCAGGAGATCGTTGACCTGAACGCCAGACTCGGCGGCTGGAGCTTCGCGGTGCCTGACTACAAGATCACCCAATTCAGCAAGCAGATGGACGACCTGCTCGCGCCGTTGGAATCGGAGGCCAGTACCGAATAGACCGCGCCATGGCCGCCTTTCCGGCGGGCCCGGACCCGCTGGCATTGGCAGAAAACAACATTCGCACGGAGATAACCAGTGGCCGCGCGGATCGGGTCCGCGCTGCCCCGGCACTGGTCAATTCCGTCAGTGCGCCGTCGCCTCGCGCAACATCCTGTATAGCTTGTCCTTGAGAAACACCCTGCGCTTTTTCAATTGTTCGGCATACAGATCGTATACCGGCTCGATATCCTCATCGATACGGTAAATCTGATCGTCCAGTTCATGGTATTCGTCTGACAGCTGACGGAACTCCTGGTGACCTGCGCGCAGCAGTCGAATCGTATCGACGAATTCCGGGAATTCCGTGGTTAACGGATGGTGCTCCACTGGCATTGGCGTATTCTCCTAGCGGTGAGTAAGCCTTCCTCTAGTAAAGCAGTCCTCGCGCGAACGTCAAATATTTCGCGCCCTGACCACGCGCACGCCTACCACTCCACCGACTGACCGTCCCACGCAATAAACGCACCGTTGTCCTCCGGAGCCAGCCCCGCGATCACGTCGAGAAGCTGAGCGGCAGCCCGCTTGACGGTAAACAACTGCTCCTCTGCGACACGCGCCTGAAACGGCCGCGACAATTCCGTGTCCACCGTACCGGGGTGCAATGCGACACAGATCAGACCACGATGCCGACGGACCAGCTCGACCGACAGGCAGCGGGTGAACATGTTTTGCGCCGCTTTGGAGCCACGATATGCATACCACCCGCCGAGACGGTTGTCGCCGATGCTTCCGACCCTGGCCGAGAGGCTGGCGAACACTGCGCGGTCGCGACGCGGCAGAAAACGCTGAAAATATTTTGCTACCAGGAGCGGGCCTGCGGCATTGACTGCAAAGCTGGCAAGCAGGTTTGCGCCGGCAACGTCGGCGAGACGCCGCTCGGGCATCTGCCCGGCACGATGGAGAAATCCGCCGGCATTCAATACGAGCTGCAACTCGTCCACAAATTCGCCGCTGCGATCGGCAGCGGCACTGATCGATGCTTCGTCGGCGAGTTCTAGCGCGACTACCCGGACCCGGCCACCGGATTCGGCGGCAAGCGCCTGCAGGTCGGTAGCCGCGGGTGGTTTCCGGCAGGTAGCGACGAACCGGCCGCCAGGGTCGCGCCTCAGCAACTGACGCAGCATCTCCAGACCGATACCGCGACTGGCGCCCTGGATCAGGGCGTTCAATGCCGAGCCCCGTCGGCGTTCGGTCTGGCCCCCATCCGACTCAGGCCCGACGCGCCCGGCGTGCCCACGCCGTTTTAGACTCCGTGGCCAGGTGACGGCCGAGCGCGCTCAGAATTCCGAGACGGCGATCGGGTTCGAGCCCGTCCGCGAGTTTTAGCAACTGGCGGTAAAACCAGGCAACCTCTCCCTGCACATTGAGAAACTGCACTCCCTGCAGCGGACTCGTCGGACCGAACCAGCGTCCTTTCAGCGGCAGGGTTTCCTCATATGACGGTGCGGCATCGATGTCAGCGTCCAGCAATCGCTGCGGCAAATCGACATCGACGCACATTGGCCGGGCGATACCGATCATATCGAGTTCGTTCCGGGCAATGGCCTGTTCCATCAGCGCCCGGCTGCGAAAGCCGCCGGTCACCATGAGCGGTACCGTCGACGCCTCACGTATCGCGGTCGCGTAGTCGAGAAAATACGCCTCGCGCCGGCGCGTGCTTTCGCGTTTCGGCGGTTCGTAGCTGCTCTCCTCGCCGTGATGGCCGAGCAACGCCAGTTGTTCATAGGTGCCACCGGATATCTCCAGCAGATCGAGTCCCGCATCACCGAGCCAGGACGCTACCTGAGTGCATTCCTCAAGTGTGAACCCGCCCTTCTGGAAATCCGCCGAATTGAGCTTGACGGCAACCGGGAAGTCGCGGCCAACCGCTTCTCGTACCGCCGCAACGACTGCGAGCAGCAGACGGGCGCGATTTTCGAGCGGCCCTCCCCAGGCGTCCTCGCGCCGATTGATGCTCGGCGACAGGAACTGGCTCAGCAGGTAACCATGCGCGGCGTGAATCTGCACGCCGGTGAAGCCGGTCTCGCGGGCGCATTTGGCGGTAAACGCAAAGCGCCGAATCACGTCCTCGATATCGGCTTCCTGCATCGCCCGCGGCTTGCCGAAAAGACCGAGGATATCGAGTTGCACCGGGGATGGCGCCAGCGGCTGCAGCGCCGACATACGCGTCGCCTGGCGGCCCGGATGATTTATCTGCATCCACAAGTGATTGCCGCCCACGGTTCCGGCACGGGCCCAGGCGCGCAACTGCTCGAACCCTTCGCGATCTTCGAGCACGACATTGCCGGGACGCTCGAGATATCGCCGGTCGATCATTACGTTGCCGGTAACCAGCAACCCGGCACCACCCTCCGACCAGCGGCGGTAGAGACGCTGATGGCGAACGGTCGCCCGGTCAAGTTTGTCGGCGAGCCCCTCGGTCATCGCCGACTTACCGATTCTGTTGGTGATTACTGCACCGCACGGAAGCACAAGATCGCGTTCGAGTTCACCGGCCATCGCTACGTGCTCCTGAATATTGTCAATCGGCGCTTGCAGTCGGCCCCAGGGTCAATCGGTTTTTTCGACAACGCCGGGCTCCCCGTCCAGATGACCGCGTAGAACCCGAGATGCGGCCCGCGTAATCATCGTAACCAGCACCACCAACGCGATCAGCGACACTACCGTAAGCACATGGCCGGCGCTTCCGGTATCGAGATCTCCGCTCAGCAGCGCCCGAACATCGCTGACCGTGGTGCCGAGGAAAACGTACAGAAGAACCATCGGGGTCATGCCAATCGCACTCGCTACTGCGTAGTCGCGAAACGAAACCGCGGTAACACCGAACGCGTAGTTCAACAAATTATACGGAAGCAGCAACGAAAGCCTCGCCAGCAACACGATATTGAAACCCTGTCCCTCGATGGCACGATCCAGCGCGGAGAATTTCGGCACCGCCGCGACTTTAGCCTGAACGAGTTCGCGGGCCAGCCCGCGTCCGACCAGGAATGCGGCCATCGCCCCCAGCATCGCGCCAACAAAGACTATGCCGATTCCGAGCCACCAGCCAAAAATGTATCCGGCCGCCACGGTCAGTATCCATGTCGGCGTCATGATGATGCCGGCCACCAGGTATGCTGCAATAAAAACCAGCCACGAAGCGCCCGGATTGTCCCGCGACCAGACGATCGCCGCCCGCGCCCAGTCAACCAGCGGCAACATACTCGCCGCGATCAGGATGGCCAGCAAAAACAGTGCAAATAGTCCGAGCTTCTTCAAGAGGCCGTGTCTCCCGGGTCAAGGTGTCCGTCGCGATCCTGCCATGCTGACCGATCATTGCGTTATGCCACAGGCGATCACCTGCTGCTGCATCGTATCAAGTAACGCCATCCCGCAGCGGAAAACCCTCAGTGCCTTAGTCGCCCCCCCAATTGTTTCGTCATGCGCGGCGTTCCGGTTTCCCCACGGCACAGAAAAAGCGCGGGAGTCGGCATCGTCTCGTCCGTGTTGCTGCTGTATAGTTATCTTGCCTGCCACTACAGGCGCGGTGAAAAACAACTGCCAGAGAGCTTGCATGCGGTCGCAAAGCACCCAGGTACTGTTGGTCGACAGCAATGCTGAAGACGAACAACTGATCAGAGAAGAGCTCGCGCTGGTGCGTGGCAGCTTCGACATCACTGTCACCACGACTCTCGAGGCCGCGCTCGAACGGGTCACCGAGGGCGGCATCGATGTCATCGTGCTGGATCTCGTTCTCCCGGACTGCCAGGGAATTACTTCGTTTCTGCGCCTGTATCCGCAAGCCGGCGACATTCCCATCATCGTACTGGTCGGACAGGCCGATGAGGATCTCGGCATTCATTCGATCGAGAAAGGGGCGGTTGACTACCTGATCAAGCAGCAGGTGGTGTGTACGCTGCTCGAGCGCGCGGTGCGCTATGCGACCGACAGGACCCATACTCTGAAGGCACTGCAGGCGTCCGAGGCGAAATTTCGCGAACTGTTCGAGAACGTCTCCACTGGCGTCTTTCAGAGCTCGCCTGACGGCCGGATCCTCTCTGCCAACCCGGCGATGGTGCGTCTGCTCGGCTACGAGAGCGAAGAGGATTTGTTCGGGCTCGATATCGCCAGCGACATCTTCATGTACAAGGAAGACCGCGACAATTGGCTGCGCGCGATCGACAAAGAAGGAGAAATCCGTAGCGCCGAGCTGATATTGCGGCGGGCTGACGGGCGCAAGATGGTGGCCATGGAAAACGCCCATGCAGTGCTCGACCAGACCGGCAAGGTGATGTACTACGAGGGCACGATCACCGATATTACCGAAGCATACGAACTATCCAAACAGCTCTCCTACGAGGCGAGCCACGATGCACTGACCGGGCTCATAAACCGGCGCGAATTCGAACTGCGGCTGGAACGCCTGTTGGATACCGCCCAATCCGACCGGCTGGAACATGCTGTCTGCTATCTCGATCTTGACCAGTTCAAGGTCATCAATGACAGCTGTGGTCATGTAGCCGGCGACGAGTTACTGCGGCAGCTTGGCAACTGCCTGCTGGAAAAAGTCCGCAAGGTTGACACCCTCGCCCGCCTCGGCGGCGACGAGTTCGGTGTATTGTTGCAGCACTGCTCGGTCGAGGACGCCACTGCGGTTGCGCGCGAGTTATTGCGCGCGGTTCAGGACTTCCAGTTCGTCTGGGCCAACAACACGTTCACCGTCGGCGCCAGCATCGGGTTGGTGCCGATCGACAACAACTTTCAACGCATCACCGATGTGCTGGGGGCAGCCGACGCGGCCTGTTATGCGGCCAAGGACCACGGTCGCAACCGGCTTCACATCTACCAGGAAGACGACGAGGAAGTCGCCCGCCGCCATGGTGAGAAGCAGTGGGTCGCCCGGGTTAAGCACGCGCTGACCGAGGACCGGTTCTTCCTCGACGTCCAACCCATTATTGGCGTGGCCCGCTCGGAACGGCCGCAACGTCTGTACGAAATCCTGGTCAGGATGCAGGACGAACAAGGAAATATAGTGCCGCCCGGGGCTTTCCTGCCCGCGGTCGAACGCTACAACCTGGCAACTCGTCTCGATCTCTGGGTCATCGGCAAGACGTTGGACTGGATGAGTGCAAATCCCGAGCAGATCGAGGATATCGCGCGATTTTTTATCAATTTATCGGCCGACACGCTCAGCGAAGTATCCAGCGCCGACGCAATTTGCAAACTATTGATGGCGCACGATCTTCCGGCTCACAAAATTTGTTTCGAGATAACCGAAGCGGCCGCGATCGCGAATCTTTCGCGCTCAAATCAATTGATCAAGAAATTGCGCAACCGCGGCTGCAAATTCTCACTGGACGACTTCGGCACCGGGCTTTCCTCGTTCGCCTACCTCAAGGCATTGCCGGTCGACTACTTGAAAATAGACGGCTTGTATGTCCGCGATATCGCCAACGATCCGGTTGATTACGAAGTCGTTAGAGCAATTAACGACGTCGGCCACGTCATGGGCAAGGAAATCATCGCAGAGGCCGTCGAAAGCGACCAGGTGCTGGCGAAGCTCGAGGGCATTGGCGTCGACTATGCACAGGGTTTTGCACTCGGCCGGCCGCGAACGATAGACGACCTCGCGTCTGTGGAATTTCAGATTTTCGAGGGCGGCGCAGCCTGAGGTGTGGTTTTAGCTGCGCTCGAACAGATAGTGGGAGACGATCCACTCCCGTCCGCGGCGATGGCCCCAGACTTCGGCGCAGGACATGAAGAACACGCGCCAGTACACCAGCCATTTGAGGGCATTTGCGCTGCCATAGGTCTGGGCGAAAAGATCGAGAATCTCATCCCGCCAGACATCCATGTTACTGAGCCAGTCCTCCGCGGTGCGCTGATAGTGAGTGCCGCCAACATTCCAGTGACCGACGACATGAAGGTCTTTCTGGAAATGCAGCAGTAAATCGTCGCTGGGCATGATGCCGCCGGTGAAAAAATACTTCGCCATCCAGTCGTTGTCGTCGCGCACTTCGAACGGGTACGCAAACCGCTTATGTGCAAATATGTGCACGAAGAGCTTGCCATCCGGCGCGAGCCAACCGGCGATATTCTCGAGCAGGCGCTCATAGTTACGCATGTGCTCGAACATTTCGACCGACACGACCCTGTCGAACGCGGCTGCATCCGGCATCCGCAGCTGTGCCACATCGGCGGTAATGACTTGCAGATTATCCAAACCGCGCCTGGCGGCTGTTGCGTCGATGTATTCTTTCTGGCTCGCCGAATTCGATACGCTCGTTATTCGCGACTGCGGAAAACGCTGCGCCATCCACAGCGAAAGCGAACCCCATCCGCAACCGAGTTCGAGCACCTGCTGACCGTCGCAAAGTTCGGCGCGTTCGGCGGTCAGTTCGAGCATTGCCTGCTCCGCCTCGGCCAGCGACGTGTCCGGCCGCGGGTAATAACAACACGAGTATTTGAGCTGCGGTCCGAGCACATGGCGATAGAATTCGGCCGGCACCTCGTAATGCTGTTCGTTGGCCGCGTCCTGGCGGATGGCAATCGGGCTGGCACGCAACTGCTCCAGCAAGCGCTGCATCCGCTCACGATGGACCGAGGGATCGTCGGCTTCCTCGCCCGCAAGACGCGCCCGCAAGAGTCGCCTGATTCCAAACCGTATCAGCCAATCCGGCAGACGGTCGCGTTCCAGGGCGGTCAGAAATGGCGCGATGGAAATTGCCGGGCCGGCGGTTGCCGAGTCGGCGGTCTGGGTGCTGACACTCATTGCGGATCGGTCCTGTTGTCGTAATGTCGGGGAGTGGTTCGCGCCAGTCGGGCCGTCGGATTCGTCGCGACTCGGGTTGCTCAGACCGGCTCCCACGGCCAGAACAACGGCAACGCGATCATGGTCAGCACGAAAACGATGAAGGTCAACGGTATGCCGAGGCGCAGGTAATCGTTGAAGCGATATCCGCCCGGCCCCATGACCAGCAGGTTTGCCGGGTGCGAAATCGGGCTGGTAAAGCTCGCGGACGCAGCCATGGCAACCGCCATCATTGCAGTCTGCGGCATCACCCCGAGATCCTGGCAGGTGGAAATAACGACAGGCGCCATCAGCACGACGAGCGCCGCGGTCGGGATAATCATCGTCGCCGCGGCAGTGACCAGGTAAAACCCTACCAGTACCGGCCACGGACCGAAATCGCCCAACAGATCGACGATTCCGGAAGCCATGAGGCTGGCGGCGCCGCTGGTCTCCATGGCAATTCCGAGCGGCAACATCCCCGCGATCAGGAAAATCGCCCGCCACTCAATCGCGCGGTAGGCCTCCTCCATCGTGAGACAGCGGGTCAGCACCATGATCGTCCCGCCGATGACGGCCGCAACCGAAATCGGCAGCCAGCCGAACAGCACCGACAGCACGACCGCGAGCATGATGCTTGCCGCCAGCGGCGCCTTGCGCGTGTCCGGCGCCTGGTCGCCGGCCTGGGTCAACATCAGGAAGTCCTGGTCGTCGCGAAGCAGCGCCAGTCGATCGCGCGGACCCATCAGCAATAATGCGTCGCCCAGCTTCAGTTTCATTGCCGCGAGATCGGAGCGGTAGGCCCGGCCTTCGCGCCACAAAGCGAGTACTTCGAGGCCATATCGCTCGCGAAATTTCAATTCCTTGAGGCGCTTGCCTGCAAGACTGGTACGCGGCGCGAGCATTGCCTCGATCATGCCCATGCGCTGCGACTGCAATACCTGCTGAAACGGGGTCGTCTCTTTTTCCACCATCAGTTCCTGCAGACCCTGCAGCACTTCCACCTGCTCGAACTCGCCCTGGATCAAAAGCCGCTCGCCATCGACCAGCTTTTCCTGCGGATCGGGGAGCAGGTCAAGTTTGCCCTCGCGGATCGTACCCAACAGGCGGAAATCAAACGCGTCGCCAATACGGCTGCCAGCCAGGGTCTCGCCGACCAGCGATGAACCGTGCGGCACGCGAACCACGAAAACCCTGTCCTGAAGCCGGTAGACCTCTTTGAGTTCGGTATCCGAGACGCGGTAACAATCGTCGAAGTCGCCGGACTGTTCCATCAGTTCCACCGCATCTCGGCCACCCTGGACCAGAAGATGATCGCCGGCCTGCAGTTGCACCTCGTCAAGATTGAGGCGCCGGATCATCGGATCGCGACGAATCGCAAGCACGTTGCATTTGAAACGTTCGCGGAAGGCCGCATTGTCGAGATGACCGTCGAGCAAGCTCGAACCCTCGGCGACCTCGACCTCGAACAACAGGACTTTGTCCAACATCAGGCTGTCCAGTACCGAGGTTTCGCGTTCGATACTGAGTTCGGCGAACCTCACGAGATCGCGCAAATGGTCGAGCTTGCCCTGCACCAGCAGGCGTTGACCTTCACGCAGCACCGCATCCGGCCCGGGCAAGAGTTTGACATTGCCACCCTGAATCAGCCCGGTGACGATCAGCCCGGTCGAACTGCCGATGCGCGACTCGCCGAGAGTTTTCCCAACCAGCACCGACCGCGGTTTGAGGGCGAGCAAAAATGTCCGCTCTTTCAGGCCATACTGGGCCTCCAGGCTCTCGGCACTGCGTCGGCCAAGCTCACGCCCGGGATCTTTGACCGGCAGCACCTTGCGCCCGACGAACACCACGAAAAGCGTGCCACCGAGCATCACCAGCAGACCGACCGGAGAGAAATCGAACAATGCAAATGGCGCGTAACCCTGCTTGGTCAGGGCCGCGCTTATCAGCAGATTGGGCGGAGTTCCGATCAATGTGGTCAGGCCACCGAGCAACGTGCCGTAGGCAAGCGGCATCAGCAACCGCGACGGCGGGTAGCCCGTGGCCTTGGCCACATCGATCACCACCGGCAGCATCAGCGCGGCCACGCCGATATTGTTCATGAACGCCGACAACACGCCGGCGGTCACCATGATCATCGCTATGAGACGTTTCTCGCCGCCGCCGGCAAATCGGGTTACATATTCGCTGACGATTCCCGCAATTCCGGTCCTGGTCAGACCGTCGCTCAGAATGAACATCGCCCAGACGGTAATGACGGCGGGGTTACTGAACCCGGAAAAGGCCTCGTCGGCCGTGACGAGGCCAGACAGGGCCAGCGCGCCGAGAACCATCAGCGCGACGACGTCCATGCGTACGCGTTCGCTGATAAAAAGAACCAGAGCGACCGCGAGGATAGCGATTACGATGCCAATATCTGTGGTCATTCGCTGCCCAAACAGCGCCGCATCCCGCGACGATTCGGGCACTATAGCTGATTTGATTTCGGTTGCTAGATATTAGGCCGACGAATCACACGGGCATCGCGCCGTCCGTTCATATGTACGTAGACGCTTTCCCCCTGGTTGAATGCAGTCTGATCGCCCTGCACGATAACCAGCACATTGCCGTTATCGAGGCGCACGACAATCCGTAATCCGTCGGTGCCCGTCACCGCTTTCTCGATTGCCTGTCCGGCCACGGCCCCGGCAACGCCACCGATGGCACCGGCAAGACCGGTGTCAGCTATGCCGCTACGCGCTGCCTCATAGCCGACCACAGCGCCGCCCAGTTCGCCGATCCGGGTTGACTCGCCTTCGATTTTCACTCGCTCGACAGACAGCACTTCACCGCTGTAGACGCGGTAGGGAGTGCGCGCCGTCGTGCGCGAATACACGTCGGGCTCGACGCTCTGGGTCGCACACCCGTGCAGCACAATCAACGCCAACCCGGGAATGAAATTAGTACTCCAACGCATCTCCGGCTCCAAGCCGCCTAGGCCTACAGTGAGAAACGCGGCAGCTGCGACAACGTTGACAAAACCGTGCTTCGTCCTTACCGCGGCGACGCTGGCAAACATGGCAACGTGCGCAAAGTCACCTATGCTGAAAGCTCAGAAACGTGCGGAAGAGCAGCCATGAAATTTCTGAGAACCATATTGGTCGGCGCGCTGGTCGTTGTCGCGGTGCTTTTCGCCATCGGCCTGACACTACCGGAATCGGCTCACGTGGAGCGCTCGATAACGATCAATGCAAGCCGGGAACAGGTGTTCGCGGTCGTGAACAGTCTGCGCCGGTTCAACGAATGGTCGCCGTGGTTCGATATGGACCCCGATGCAAAATACCGCTACTCAGGGCCCGAATCCGGCTTTGGCGCGCGCGCGGAATGGTTCAGCGAAGAACCGGGCGTCGATTCCGGCAGCCAGGAAATCATCGCCAGCGAGCCGCCGCGGCTGGTCCGGACCAGCCTGGATTTCGGCGACCAGGGTTCGGCCACTGCAGAATTGCGCCTGCAGCCCGTAAATGGTTCGACCCGCGTAACCTGGGCATTCGATACGGTACTGGACGCCAGCCCGGTTGATCGATATTTCGGCTTCTTCCTCGACGCGATCCTCGGCCCGACTTATGAAGATGGCCTGGCCCGGCTCAAAGCCCTGGTCGAGAACGAGGCCCTGGTCGAGGGCGGGTTCTAGCCACGCTGCCTTACCAGCTCGACGCGCGCGGCGCGGGCGCGCTTCAGTTCATCGAATTCGTCTCGAGCGCGGCACACCGCATCCCGGCCAATATCGATAGCTTCGTCCGCGCGATGAAAATCCATCAGCTCAAAATGCCCAAGATTCGGGTTCAACGCGACCATTGGCGGGTCTCCCACCATGCGGCTGCGAGTAATGCGGTCCTGCATGATATTGACCGACGCGGCGATCACGTCGAACAATCCCGGCTCTCGGTTTTTGTCCGAGCCGCGAACCACGGACAATAGCCCGCCGAACAGTTCCGCCCAGCGTTCCGGACTCGTCCAGCCTGCTGCGCTTGATTCCGGATTCTGGTCGGGCGACCGGTTCGGCATGGCGCCCCGGCCACGCAACGCGGTCTTTTTGTTCAGGTGACCGTTCAGATTGACTCCGATGACGAATTCCGCACCCAGGGCACGACACAAAGAAACCGGCACCGGGTTCACGACTCCGCCGTCGATCAACCAGCGGTGATCGTGCCACACCGGCGCAAACAACCCTGGCAGGCCGCTCGACGCCCGCACTGCCTGAAGCAGCGATCCCTTGGTCAGCCAGACTTCCTGACCGGTGACCAGGTCGGCTGCGACCGCCGCATAGTCGGCTTCCAGCGTATCGATATCGACATCGCCAATCTGTTCGCCAATCGCGCCCATCAGGCGATTGCCCTGCATTACCCCGCCACCACTGAAGCTGGTGTCCAGCAATTTCAGAACATCCATGCGATCCAGCCCACGCGCCCATGTCTCGAGCTGGTCCAGCTTGTTCACGGCGAATGCAGCCGCCACCAGCGAGCCCACCGACGCGCCGACAATGACGTCCGGCCGCAGGTCCATTTCCTCCAGTGCGCGCAGCACGCCAATGTGCGCCCAGCCGCGCGCGGCACCGCTTCCCAACGCCAGTCCCAGGCGAACATGCTGATTCGTCGCTTCCAACTCGAACTCCTTTCGCTACTGTTACCGTCTTGTAACATCACGCCGCTACATTATCCTTTTTTGCCAGATCGCCGAAGCCCATGAGCGAACCTCATTACAACGTTCTTTTCCTTTGCACCGGCAACTCCGCCCGGAGCATCATGGCAGAGGCGCTGATTGAATTCTGGGGGCGTGGACGATTCCACGGTTTCAGCGCCGGCAGCCACCCCCGAGGCGAGGTACATCCGCTCGCGCTCGACACCCTCCGGGCACTGCGCGTGCCGATTTCAGACCCTCGCAGCAAGGACTGGAGCGAATTCGCGAGCGCTGATGCGCCGGTCATGAATTTCGTGTTTACCGTCTGCGACAACGCGGCGGGCGAGCAATGTCCAGCGTGGCCGGGGCAGCCTATGACCGCACACTGGGGGATCGCCGACCCCGCGGCCGTCGAAGGCTCGGAAGTCGAAAAAACATTGGCGTTTCGGCGCGCTTTTGCCGAGCTCGAGCGGCGCATCAAGATATTCGTCAGCCTGCCGCTCACGGCAATGGACCGGCTCCAGCTGCAGACCCGTCTCGACGCAATCGGAACTGGTGCGGACGATGCCGTGAACGAATCGGCCTGAATCACCTCCGCCCGGCGCTGCAGCACACGCCCGGGCGTTGTCCGCCTGGCGTGCAGTCTGCATCGGCATATTACCTGATCAGATTTATTCCCGAGTCGCGGCGAAACCCTCCGACACAATAGCGCGGGCGGTGCGGACCGGCGCCGCCCGGCATTGCAGCAGCGGCGCTCTGAGACCTGTGATATCGTTATCTGCCGATCTGATTAAACCAATTAAAAACAGCAGATAAATGGCCAAATACTCAACCGAAAACATTCGCAATATCGCCCTTGTCGGTCACTCCGGAGCCGGCAAGACCAGTCTCGCAGAGGCCCTGCTCCATGCTGCCGGCACCACCTCGTCAAAGGGGAGCGTCGATCGCGGCACGACCGTGTGCGATTTCGACCCGCAGGAGAAGGCGCTAAAACACACGATCAGCCCGAGCATTTGCCATTTCGAGCATCGCGGCAGGCAGATCAATGTCATCGACACGCCCGGGTACATCGACCTGCTCGGGCGCACTGCCAGCGTGCTGCCCGCGGTCGAGACTGTCGCTGTCGTCGTCGACGGCCAGGCGGGCATCGAACTCGGTACGCGGCGGATCATGGAGACCGCGGCCAAACGAAACCTGTGCCGGATGATCGTTATTAACAAAATCGATCTCGGCGACAAGCATATGGGCCGCCTGCTAAACGACATCCAGGAAATTTTCGGCAAGGAGTGTCTGCCGCTCAATCTGCCGGCCAACGGCGGCGCGGCCGTGCGGGATGCGTATTTCCATGACGCCGGGGACGAAACCGACCTGCTCTCGGTCGAGGCCGCCCACCAGGAGATGATCGACCAGGTCGTCGAGGTGGACGAGGCGCTGATGGAGAAATATCTGGAGGAAGGTGAGGAGCCAAAGGCCGCGGAACTGCACGATGCCTTCGAAAAGGCCCTGCGCGAAGGGCATCTCATCCCGCTGCTATTTACGTCTGCGGAAACCGGGGTGGGGGTGAACAAACTGCTTCAGGTCCTGGCGGAGCTGGCACCGAATCCGCTGGAAGGCAACCCTCCTCCCTACGTGAAGGGAGAAGGCGATGATGCGGAGCCTGCCGATGTAACGCCGGATCCGGACGCTCACGTGGTTGCCCATGTTTTCAAGATAACTGTCGACCCCTACATGGGCCGCGTCGGCGCCTTCCGCATCCACCAGGGCACGATTCGCACCGGCAACCAGCTTTTCGTTGGTGACCACCGCAAACCGTTCAAGGTTGCGCACTTATACAAGGTGCAGGGCAAGGAACTACAGGAAATCCCGGCCGCGGCGCCCGGCGATATTTGTGCCGTCAGTAAAGTAGATGACGTGTTTTTCGATGCCGTGCTGCACGACTCGCACGACGAGGACCATTTCCACATGAGTTCGCTCGACCTTGGCCACCCGATGCTCGGGCTGGCGATGCAGCCGACCCGCCGCGGCGACGAGCAAAAGCTGTCGGATGCGCTGCACAAAATAATGGCCGAGGATCCGTCGATCCGGATCGAACACGATGCGATTGCCAACGAGACCGTGCTCTACGGCAACGGTGACCTGCACCTGCGCGTGGTCCTCGAGAAAATGAAGGACACCTATAACGTCGAGGTCTCGACTCGTCCCCCCTCGGTACCGTATCGCGAGACCATTACCGTGGCGGCGGAGGGGCATCATCGTCACAAGAAACAGACCGGCGGTGCGGGCCAGTTCGGTGAAGTTTTCCTGCGGGTCGAACCGACCGCGCGCGGCGAGGGTTTCGAGTTCGTCAACAAAGTCGTGGGCGGCGCGATACCGTCACAATTCATCCCGGCGGTTGAAAAAGGTGTGCGCCAGGTACTCGATAACGGTGCAATCGCCGGTTATCCGCTACAGGATGTCCGGGTAACCGTCTATGACGGCAAACACCATTCGGTCGACTCCAAGGAGGTTGCGTTTGTCGCTGCCGGCAAGAAAGCATTTGTCGACGCGATTCAGAAAGCGCGCCCGATCATCCTCGAGCCGATCGTAAACATGCATATTTCCGCGCCGACTGACAGTATCGGAACGGTAACCGGTGATATTTCCGGAATGCGCGGCCGTATTCTCGATCAGCGAATGTTGCCGGGCAACCAGGCCATGGTCGATGGCCAGGCCCCGCTGGCAGAGACGATCAGCTACTACTCGACCCTGAAAGCACATACGGCGGGCGAAGGCGTCTACACGCTGGAATTCAGTCACTATGAGGCAGTACCTCCGAACATCCAGCAGGAGCTCGTATCGAGGTACAAGGGAGATGACGAAGATTAAGGCGGCTCGACTGCCACATTGAGGGTGGCGCACCTGTCCGATGTGCGAGGGCTGATTACCGCTGCAGTGGCGGCCTTGTCCATGTTGATCCCGCTCCAGGTCGCGCTTGGCGCGCCTTGTTCCGAGGACTGGATCTGCATCGACGCCGCGGACGCCAACGGCGGCATCACGCTGACCGCGCGTAATCTCAGGTCATTCCCGGTAACGTTCACGCTAGACACGCGCACCACCAATCTGCAGCCCGACAAGACGCTGCCGCTGACGATCACGCTTGGCGCGGATGAACGCCGCCAGGTCTTGCGATTGAGCAAAATTAACGAGCAGGAGTCCTATCGTTTCCGGTACTGGTACGACTGGACGATTGGCGAAACCGATGCCGCCTCCGATCCGGACTATGTCTACGCCCTGCCCTATGCCGCGGGTGAGTCCTATCGGGTCCTGCAGGGCTTTGGCGCGGAATTCAGCCATACCGGTCTCGAGTATTTCGCGGTCGACTTCCACATGACCGAAGGCACCCCGGTGCATGCGGCCCGTGGCGGTCGGGTGGCCCGGATTGTCGAGCACAATGACCGCGGCTGCTGGGAAGACGGCTGCGGCAAGTTCGCCAACTATATCGTTGTCCTGCACGACGACGGAACCACCGGCGAGTACTACCATCTGCGCCGCGACGGGGCCCTGGTGGAGCCCGGCGAGCGCATCGAACGCGGCCAGAAAATCGGCCTGTCCGGCAATACCGGGCATACGACCATGCCGCACCTGCATTTCGCCGTTTACCAGGCCACCGAATGGGGCCGTACGCAATCGCTGGCAATACGTTTCGAGACCTCCGAAGGCGTCGTTGACCGGATTCGCTCCGGCCGCCGCTACCGCGCTCGCTGACAGGTCCGGGCCACCGCTCGGGCGGCGGCGATAAAAGCGCGGTAGACTTGCCGGTCCGAAGGGAAACTACCGCTATGACCCGAACCAGCACATTCGTGCCGTCCGGCGTTATCAGTCTGACGACAGATTTTGGCCACAAGGGCCCTTTCATTGGCACGATGAAGGGGCAGATTCTGTCGCGTTTTCATGACGCAAAAATCGTTGATCTCACTCACGAATGTTCGGTGCACTGGCCGGACGAGGCGGGTTTCTGGATTAGCCGGGCCTATCAGTACTTCCCTGCTGGCTCGGTGCATCTGGCAGTCGTCGATCCCGGGGTCGGCACCGGGCGCGACATTATCGCACTGGTACATGACGGGCACGTATTTCTGGCGCCGGACAACGGCCTGCTGGCGCCGCTGGCGGCAACCGATTCGGCGTGCACGGCGTTTCGTCTCGATGCCGGGGTTCACGCCCGGTTCGGCATCACCACTGTCAGCGCGACATTTCACGGTCGCGACGTTTTTGCCCCCCTCGCAGCCGAACTGGCGTCCGGGAGACGTCGACCCGACGAACTCGGACCGCCCGCCCTCGACCTCGTGCCGTCATTGCTCGAAGAGCCTCAGATCAGCGCAGGACGAATCAACGGCGTTGTCGTAACCGCGGACAACTTTGGCAACCTGATCAGCAATGTGGACGGCAGCCTGGTCTCAAGGTTGGAAAACCCCGTGGTAACGGTCGCGGGCCACAAAATTCCTTTCGCCAGAACTTACGGCGCGGTACAACCGGGTGACTACCTGGCGCTGATCAACTCGTTTGGCGTGCTCGAGATCGCGCGCGCCGAACAAAGCGCTGCGGCGGGCCTTGGGCTCGAGCGCGGCGCGCCGTTCGTGGTCGAGGACGTTTCGAAGAGGACCGATGCATGAGTTTTGCGATCGCACTGCACGCAATTGCCGCTGTTATCTGGGTTGGCGGCATGGCTTTCGCTTTTTTCGCGTTGCGACCGGTTGTCGCGCAAAGGCTCGGCAACCAGCGCCGGCTTAGCCTGTGGCTACAGGTAATGCAGAGATTTTTCATGATGGTCTGGGCCAGCATGATCGTGTTGTTCGCAACCGGATACTGGATCGTGTTTCAGGTCTATGGCGGTTTCGACCGTACCGGGCTGCATGTGCACCTGATGCACGGGCTGGCGCTGGTGATGGCGGCGCTTTTCCTTTATGTCTGGTTCGGTCCGTATCGGCGCCTGGCGCGCGCGGTAACGAGCAAGGAATGGACCGCCGGCGGCGCGGCCCTGGCGGCAATTCGCCGAACTGTGGCGGTCAACCTTGGGCTGGGGATCGTAGTCGTCGCACTGGGATCCGGCGGCCAGTACTTCTGAGCCGAGCGTGCGCCTCAGGCATCCAGGCCGATCGGGCAGGTAACACCCGTGCCGACCAGTCCGCAGTACCCGCCGGGATTTTTTGCCAAATACTGCTGATGATAGTCCTCGGCATAGTAAAACTCTCCGGCCGGGGCAATTTCGGTAGTTATTTCTCCAAACCCCGCCTGCTGCAGTCGTTCCTGATAGTCCTGCCGCGACCGCTGCGCAGATTCTGCCTGGGATTCGTCGGCGGTGTAGATGGCCGAGCGATACTGGGTACCGCGATCGTTGCCCTGACGCATCCCCTGGGTCGGATCGTGCGCCTCCCAGAAAACCCCAAGTATTTTTTCGTAGGAAACCCGTGCCGGATCGAACACGACCAGGACCACTTCGGTATGCCCGGTGAGGCCGCTGCAGACCTCTTCGTAGGTCGGGTTTGGGGTAAATCCTCCGGCATATCCGGCAGCGGTGGTAACCACGCCTTCCTGCTCCCAGAACCGCCGTTCGGCGCCCCAGAAACAACCCATTCCGAAAACTGCCCTGCCAAGACCTGCATCGAAAGGCCCGCGCAGCGGCGAGTCGAGCACGAAGTGACGCGCCGGCACCGGGATCGCCTGATCGCGGCCGGGCAATGCGCTATCCGCGGTTACCATTTCAACTTTCCTGTCGCTTCCGAACATCGCATCTCTCCGTTGTTGCGCTCGCCCCGTCACTGTAGTGCCGGATTGCTCCCTGACAGGCTTCGTGGCGCCAGCGCGGCGGGATTCAAGGCACCCGTCGAAAAAGGCGCCGCTATAATGGCCCGCTAACAATACTTCGAACAACGCTGGGAGTGCCTACGTGCAAGCTGCAGATTTTCATGGAACCTGGTCATCCCGCCTGGCTTTCCTGTTGGCCGCGGTCGGCGCCGCCGTCGGGCTTGGCAATATGTGGAAGTTTCCGTACACCGCCGGGGTCAGCGGCGGCGGCGCATTCGTTCTGATCTACCTTATCGCGGTGATCGTCGTCGCCGTCCCGATCATGATGGCGGAACTGGCCATAGGACGGCGCGGCAGACGCAGCCCGGTCAATAGCATGCGCCGGGTGGCAGCCGCGGACGGCGCCAGCCCGGCGTGGAAGAATGTCGGCTGGGTCAATGTCTGCGCCGGTTTTCTGATTCTGACCTTCTACAGCGTCATAGCCGGCTGGGCACTCGCCTATATTCCGAAGCTGGCATCCGGCACATTCACCCAGTCCACCGCCGATCTCGTCGGCTCTGAATTCTCCGATCTGCTCGCATCGCCGCTTACTCTGATCTTCTGGCACGCATTGTTCATGGGACTTACGGTATTTATCGTCGCCCGTGGTATCCAGGACGGCATAGAAAAAGCCGTCAAATTTCTGATGCCGTCGCTGTTCGGGATGTTGCTGGTGCTGGTCGTCTACGCCTGCATTGCCGGCGACTTTGCCGCTACCGTCGATTTCATGTTCACGTTCGACTTCTCCAAGATCGACGTGCACGTGGTCGTGGCGGCCATTGGCCAGGCGTTTTTCTCCGTCAGCGTCGCGATGGGACTACTGATGACTTACGGCGCCTATTTGCCCGAAACGGTAGTAATTCCGCGTGCGGCAATCATCATCGCAATCGCCGACACGATGGTGGCCCTGCTCGCCGGATTCGCAATATTTCCGGTCGTGTTCGCCAATGGGCTCGATCCTGCGGAGGGACCCGGTCTGGTTTTCGTCACGTTGCCGCTGGCATTCGGCCAGATGCCGTTCGGGACGTTGTTCGGGACATTATTTTTCGTGCTTTTGACATTCGCGGCCCTGACGTCTTCGATCGCGGTTTTTGAGCCGATCGTGTCGTGGGCGGAGGAGCACCAGGGGGTGAAACGGCAATCCTCGGCCCTGGTTTTCGGAGCGCTGGCGTTTCTTATCGGCCTGCTGACCGTCTTCTCTTTCAACATCTGGAGCAACGTGCATCCGCTCGGCGGGTTCGAAATGTTCGCGGGCAAGACTATTTTCGACGTCATCGACTACGTGGCGTCGAACATCCTGCTGCCGGCGGGGGGAATACTGATCGCGCTGTTTGCCGGATACGCGATGGCGCGCAAGACCTCCGTGGAAGAACTCGGGATAGGCGATGGCACGGCGTACGCCATATGGAGATTTCTCGTGCGCTTCGTGTCGCCCATCGCCATCGCGATTGTGCTGGTCACGCTGGTTGGCGGGTGAGGCGCACGCTTAAGTGGCCACCCACCGGCACAGTTGTGCCGTGAGAATCGCGAGATAGTTGCCGAGCGCATAGCCGATCAGCGCCATCAGCACGGCTACCGGCACCAGGCCCTCGCGGTGGTAGGCGGCCACGACCGGCGCAGACGCGGCGCCGCCGACGTTGGCGGCCGAGGCAATCGCCACGCTGTGCACGTCCACGCGAAATATCCATGCTCCGGCGAGACAGAACAGTCCGTGAATAAATATCCAGATATAGGCGCCGGCAACGAACGCCGGTGCCTGGCCGAGACCTGACAGTGTGGCCCTGGCGCCGACGCTTGCAACGAAAACATAGACCAGAGCGACCCCCAGCTCATGCGAGCCGGGAATACGGCTGACGGGTGTCGTCGACAACCCGAGCGCAATTGTCGTGATCAGCAAGATACGCCACACCGATGTGGTAACGATGCTGCCGATTTCCGGCAACACTGGAGCTACCGCAGTCGCGATCCAGGTAACGGCAAATCCTATTGCAATCAGATAGATGTAATCGCGCATCGCCGGCGATCTGCCCCCCGCCGGCAACTCAGCCGCGGCAGCCTCGAGTTGCGCAAGCCGGTCCGGCGGTACCCGGGCCCAGCGGTTGAAACGCTCGGCAAAAGCCTTGGAACCCAGCAGAATCGGCAGCCACACCACATAAACCAGGTTGTCCGCCAGCACCGCAAGGCCGAGTTGTTCTTCCGGTGTGCCCAACGCCTCGGACACCGCCGCGAGATTTCCGGTACCGCCGATCCAGCTCCCGGCCAGCGCACCGAACCCCTTCCACGCATCCTCCGCGAGCCAGTTGTGCACGATTGCAAAGGCAGTAACGCCGCCCACGACCACACCGACAGTGCCCAGCAACATCACCAGCACGCCCTTGCCCATGACTCGGACGACGGCCGGCACATTGACGGTCAGCAGCATCATGGTGATCAGAAACGGCAGGGTCAGATCGCGAAACGCCGTATAGACCGGCGAGGACTGCGGCAATACACCGATATTGGACAGGACAACCGGGGTCGCGTAAATCCACAACAATGGCGGCAGCATCGTAAAAATGCGCCAGCGGGTGACTTGTTCAAGGTAAAAATAAAAGGCCGCAATTCCCGCCAAGGCAGCCAATACGCCCGCAGACGACTCAATCATGCTAGATTTTCCCCGGTAGGCAGATGCGCGGACATTGTCACGGCAGTAGTCGGCACACGGCAAGGGCTGGTCACCGCCCGGCGCCGATAAGTACATTTCCCGATTGACCGAAACGTTCGTGGCAGCCACTCTTTTAATAGAAAGAAATATATAATATTCAACAACTTACAATAATATCGGCAAGGCTCTAGCTGAGCTGCAACGGAGATTCGGAGCGGTATCTATGAGAATACTGATCGCCCTTGGCGGAGGCCTGATCGTCGCATTGTTACTGTTCTGGTTCGATTCGTTCCTGATAAGCGGCCGCGATACCCACAAGGAAGACATGGAACCGGTCAGCGTCGTCAACTTTATCCGGGTGCACGAGGACGAATTCACCCAGTTCAAGAAACGGCAGAAACCGAAAGAGCCGGAACCGCCGAAAAAGCCGCCGCCGCCGGCACAGCGAATCTCCAGCGATGTCCCGGACAATGCGCCGCAGTTGCCGGTCAATATCGACATCCCGAATATCGATGTAGGGACGGCCGGTGGCAGCGGTCCGTACATCGGCAACTGGACCGGTGGCAACCCGAAAGCCGAGGGCGAGGCCATCCCGATAGTCAGGATCAACCCGCGTTACCCGCGTCAGGCACTGCTCAACGGTATCGAGGGCTATGTCCGGCTCGAGTTCACGATCCTCGAGGACGGCTCGGTCAAGGACGTAGTCGTGGCCGAGAGCAGGCCGGGCCAGGTGTTTGACCGCAGCGCGGTGCTTGCCGTCATGAAATGGAAATTCAAGCCCCGCATCATCGACGGCGAGGCCGTACCGCGGCGCGCCACTTCTACCGTGGAATTCGTCTTGGACGAGAACGAGTAGCGACGAGTTAGCGTCCGCGTTCGCAGCGTTTTACAGTAGAATTTGCATTGCAACGGCATCCGAAAGGAAGAGATCGCGATGAAAGATAAACGCGCTGTCGAGCATTACAAGGGACATGAACTGGTAGTCGAAGTGGTTCAGACGGGAAGCGAGTGGCGTTATATCGTTTCTGTGGTCAGTCACCAGGGGGACTCCTCCGAAGCAGTGACTGAGGAGTCCGTCGATACCTTCAGGTCGGACCTCGAGGCACTGCATGCCGGCACCCGGCGCGGTCGCGGTCTCATCGACGCCGATGATACGGTGGCACCATCTTCCTGAGCGTGCTGCAGCAGCGACCGCGATTGAATAGAAAGAGCCGGCGGGGAAGCACCGCTGGCCGGAATCCCCTGTGAGTTCAGAAGCCACCGGGCCGCGCCCGACCAACGGGCGTCCGGCCACGGTCCCGCATGCCCAGGTCGCTCCCGAGGGCAGCCTCGAAATATTGTCGCAAACCGAGGTGAGCCGGCTGCGCCAGGTCAGCAACGAGGCGCTGCACGAACTTTTCCGCCGCTGCTCGCTCGCCGTATTGAACAGCGGCGGGCAACTCGACGACGCCAAACAGATCCTCGAGCGCTATCGCACTTTTGAAATCGAACTGGTTCAGCAAGACCGCGGAATCCGCCTGGAGCTGCGCAATGCGCCGGCCGAGGCTTTTGTCGACGGCAAGATGATCCGCGGGCTGCGCGAGCATCTGTTCGCGGTACTGCGTGATGTCCTTTACAACCGTGTCGAGGTCGAGGGCAGCGGCAGGTTCAACCTCGAGGATTCAACCGGAATCACCAACGCCGTGTTCGAATTGCTGCGGCATGCGCGGTGCCTGAAAACCGAGACGCCGAACATCGTCGTTTGCTGGGGTGGCCACTCGATCACCCGCAACGAATATGACTACACCAAGGAGGTCGGCTACCAGCTCGGACTGCGCGGCATGAATATCTGCACCGGTTGCGGGCCCGGTGCGATGAAAGGACCGATGAAGGGCGCGACGATCGCACATGCCAAGCAGCGGATCCGCGACGGCCGCTATCTCGGCATAACCGAGCCGGGGATCATTGCTGCTGAAGCCCCCAACGCTATCGTCAACGAGCTGACGATCATGCCCGACATCGAAAAGCGGCTCGAGGCATTCGTCCGGGTCGGTCACGGCATTGTCGTGTTCCCCGGTGGCGCTGGCACGGCCGAGGAAATTCTCTACCTTCTGGGCATCCTGCTGAATCCCGACAACGCCGGGATCCCGTTTCCGCTGATCCTCACAGGACCGGCGTCGAGCCGAGACTATTTCCGTCAGATCGACGACTTCATTGCCACCACGCTGGGCAAGGCCGCCACCGTTCACTACGAGATCATTATCGACGATCCGCCCGCCGTGGCTCGCCGGCTGCGTGCCGGACTGGAGCGTGTGCAGAGTTTTCGGCGCAAGCGCAGCGATGCGTTTTTCTTCAACTGGTTGCTCAACGTCGATCTCGACTTTCAG
>Ga0102956_1000076_pt1 | contig 30679 bp, 32 predicted proteins | sample SalPonF2_A_D2_MG_FD_84515 | JGI IMG/M metagenome (GOLD analysis project Ga0102956, IMG submission 84515) | Salt pond soil microbial communities from South San Francisco under conditions of wetland restoration - Salt Pond MetaG SF2_A_D2_MG ...
CTGCATGCCTCATGCTCGGGGTGTCATAATTGAGAGATTCATGCCAGCGTTCATTGTTGTATATTTCAATTGCATGTTTTGTCGCTAAAATAGCCTGTTTATGACTCAAGAAGACTACTCCTATCATCAATTCGTTTTTTAGTGTTCCCTTAACTCATTCTGCATTCTGCATTCTTAATTTTGCATTTAATGCCTCACCCCTTGCCCCCTCGACCCCTGATCTTTAACCCCTTGACACATTCACGATATTGGGCTATAAGGTCTGTTTCGTTTTTACCCGGATTACCGGCTGCCTCCACGAGGCAGAATTGAATTATAACCGTATCCGTTGAAAGTAATATCTTAAGGAGGAGTTTGAGTTGGCTAATCATAAATCCGCACTGAAAAGAAACCGGCAGAGTCTCTTGCGCCGTGACCGTAACAGGATTAACCGCACAAGGGTTAAAACCGTGATTAAGAGAATAGAGGCCGCCATCGAAGTAGAAGATTCCGTGGAAAAAGCCCAGGAAGCACTGGTTGCAGCCGTGCCTATCATCGAACGTGCTGCCACCAAAAACGCATTTCACAGGAAAACCGCAGCCAGAAAGGTGTCAAGGCTCACTAGGAAGGTGAACAATTTTGCCAAGAGCAAGGAGTCTGCTGCCTGATATGGAATGCGACTCAGGTGTCGCCCCGGGAACAGAAGTGCTGACAGGAAAATAAGAGCCATGGGATTTTTTTATTCCCATGGCTTTTTTTGTTTAGTATCAACAGGAGTAATTGTTAACGCTTTACCCCAAAACGCAAGGGCCCATGCATAAACCCGACCTTGAAACATTCAGGAACCTGGCTGGCGAAGCCGGACTTGTCCCGGTCTACCGGGAAATAGTGGCTGATCTTGATACGCCACTGACTATTTTTGCCAAGGTTGCTGCCTTTGATTCCCACGCCTTTCTGTTTGAAAGCCTGGAGGGCGGGGAAAAGTGGGGCAGGTATACCTTTATCGGTTTTGATCCTCTGCTGACCTTTACCAGTTCGCGCGAGCGCATGGAGATCAACCGGGGAGACAGGTCTGAAGTCCGCTCCGGCAACCCGCTGCAGGAACTGCGCAACCTGCTCGCCTCTTTCCGGGCCCATCCTTCAGAGTCACTTCCCCGCTTCTTCGGAGGGCTGGTCGGGTATCTTGGCTATGATATGGTACGGTTCATGGAACACTTGCCGGATACACATGCTCCCCTTGACCTGCCTGACAGCTCTTTTATGGTGCCCAGAACAGTCCTCATCCATGACAGCTTTAAGCAGAAGCTCCATATTGTAAATTGTGTTGAGATCAGGGAAGGCGACGATTTTGCCGAACTGTACGAAGCTGCATGCCGCCGCATCGATGCCGTTGCTGCAAAGCTGAAGCAGCCCATGCCCTACGATTTTGTAGACAGTCCTGCCGGTGACCATGGGCACCTGTTTACAGCCAATATGGACGAAGAAAGTTTCAAAAAGATGGTGGAAACAGCCAAGGAATATATCCTGGCCGGTGATATCATCCAGGTTGTCCTGTCGCAGCGTTTTCACAGCAAAACGGAGCTGTCGCCATTTGCGCTCTACCGTGCCTTGCGGCACATCAACCCGAGCCCGTATCTTTTTTACCTGCAGCTCGGCAATATAATCCAGATAGGTTCGTCGCCCGAGATCCTGGTCAGGCTTGAAAACGGGGAAATAGAGCTGCGCCCCATTGCCGGCACACGGCAGCGCGGGGCAACCGCGTCTGAAGACAGGGAACTGGAAGAGGAGCTTCTGGCCGACCCCAAGGAGAGAGCTGAGCATCTCATGCTCGTTGACCTGGGACGAAATGATGCCGGCCGTGTGGCCCGACCCGGTTCCGTGGAGGTGCGCGACCTTCTGGTTATCGAGCGCTACAGCCATGTCATGCATATTGTTTCCGGCGTGCACGGGCTGCTGGCTGATGACAGGGACCAGTTTGATGTCATGTCCGCCTGTTTCCCGGCAGGCACGGTGAGCGGGGCCCCGAAAATCAGGGCCATGGAGATAATCGAGGAACTGGAACCGGAACGCCGCGGGCCCTATGCCGGCGCCGTCGGTTATTTCGGTTTTTCCGGCAACATGGATTTCTGCATTACCATCCGCACCATCATTATGCGGGATAACGATCTGTGGATACAGGCCGGGGCCGGAATTGTGGCGGATTCGGAGCCTGTGAAAGAATTTGAGGAAACACTGAACAAGGCCAGGGGACTGCGGCGTGCGGTTGAACTGGCGGAGAAAGGGCTTTAGGGATGATTGTCATAATCGATAACTACGATTCCTTTACCTATAATATCGTGCAGACCATCGGCGGCATGGGTGCTGAAGTCCGGGTATTCAGAAATGATACGGTCGATATCTCATTTATCGAGGGCTTGAAGCCTGACCGGCTTCTGATCTCACCTGGGCCCTGCACGCCGACCAAGGCAGGGATCTCCATAGAGGCTATCCGTTATTTTGCCGGCAAAATACCGATCCTGGGAGTCTGCCTGGGGCACCAGTCAATCGGTGAGGCCTTTGGCGGCGATACCATACGCGCTTCACGGCTTATGCACGGCAAGACCAGCCCTATCAGCCATGACGGCAAAGGCGTGTTCACAAATCTGCCGAACCCTTTTGAAGCCATGCGCTACCATTCTCTTGTGGTCAGCGCGGCAACACTGCCGGAGTGCCTGGAAATTACGGCTAAGTCCGACCAGGGGGAACTCATGGGGTTACGCCACAGGGAGCTGCCCATTGAGGGAGTCCAGTTCCATCCGGAATCCATCATGACGCCTGACGGAGTACAGTTGTTGAAAAATTTTCTTGATTTCAATTATACTGATTTGTTGCGCTAGGTGCTTTTTAAATTCACCGAATCTACGGCGTCATCGGTTACTTCGCATACTCCAGTATAGCGAAGCAGCCTCTTTCTTGTATCTCCAGCAAATTTGAAAAGCATTAAATTTTGATTATAATTTAACAACCACCTCCAAAAGGGTCTTTTGTTTTGCTCGTTGTAAAGAATGTATTTTATGAATGTAAAAACGTAGTTAAGGTAATGTGAGACACTATATGCGGCGTGGCCTGTAGAATTGATTCAATTGTGCAACCAGCGACGGAAATTACCTTCCGGCCGAAACCGCTTACGGGCAGAGATAATTCTTAAAGCAATACTTTAGTAAAAAGAGGGAAATAATGATCAGGGAAGCCATTAGCAGGGTAATCGAAAGAAAGGATCTTGACGAAGAACAGATGGTCGGGGTCATGAATGAAATCATGGGCGGGGAGGCAACCCCGGCCCAGATCGGTTCGTTTATCACGGCCCTGAGGATGAAGGGCGAAACCATTGAGGAGATCAGCGGCGCAGCCAAGGTCATGCGCCAGAAGGCGACCAGGATTGCAACCGGGGTGGATGTTGATAAGGGCGAGATCCTGATCGATACCTGCGGTACCGGGGGAGACAGTTCAGGCACCTTCAATGTTTCGACGGCCACGGCTTTTGTTGTCGCGGCTGCAGGCCTGCCGGTGGCCAAGCATGGCAACCGGTCCATTTCCTCCCACTGTGGCAGCGCTGACGTACTCGAGGCACTGGGAGTCAACCTTGATCTTACGCCGGAGCAGGTAGGTAATTGTGTCAGGGTGGTCGGCATAGGATTTTTATTTGCGCCCATGCTACATGGCGCCATGAAATATGCCATCGGGCCGCGCCGGGAAATCGGCATCAGGACAATTTTCAATGTCCTCGGCCCGCTGACAAACCCGGCAGGGGCCAATGTGCAGCTGCTTGGCGTGTATTCCCCTGATCTCTGTGAAAAACTGGCCAGTGTCCTGGGCAGGCTGGGAAGCCTGCGGGCCCTGGTTGTCTGCGGCGCAGGTAATGTTGACGAGTTCACCGTGACAGGCGAAACCAGGGTTGCCGAACTGGCAGACGGTGCAGTAAGAACCTATACGGTCCAGCCAGAAGATGCGGGTCTCAACCGTGCAGAACTGTCTGATCTTAAAGGCGGCGCCACCCCTGAAGAGTCAGCCGCTATCCTCCGAGATATCCTGGGAGGTGCAGAAGGCCCGAAGCGCAGCATGGTTCTGCTGAACAGCGGAGCGGCCCTTTATGCTGCCGGGGTGGTTCAGACATTAAAAGCCGGTGTTGAACGTGCAGCAGAGCTCATCGATGCAGGCACTGCCCTGGCCAGTCTTGATTCCCTTATTCAATTTTCCCAGAATGTTTCCTGATGAAAATTCTTGAGACAATTGTCACCCGCAAGAAAGAAGAGGTTGCCCAATTAAAAGCCAGAGGGCTAAGCCGCCCGGATGGCGCGATAGACCCGCCGCGCGGCTTTATGCAGGCCCTGGTGTACTCGTCAGAAATTGCAATCATTGCCGAGGTGAAAAAGGCATCACCGTCCAAGGGCGTCATTTGTGCTGATTTTGATCCTGCAGCAATTGCTGCCAGTTATGAGGAAGGCGGGGCTGAAGCGGTTTCCGTGCTCACCGATGAATTTTTTTTCCAGGGCACCCTTGAGTATATTCCCCTTGTCCGGCAGACGGTGGCACTTCCTGTTATCCGCAAGGACTTTATCATCCACGAACTGCAGATCACCCAGGCCGGCTATTACGGGGCTGATGCCATTCTGCTCATTGCAGCCATCCTGGATCCGGAACAGATCAGGGATTATCTGCAGATGAGTGCAGAATTGCATTTGGATGTCCTCGTTGAGGTGCATGACGAGAAGGAACTGGAAAAATCACTTGCAGCCGGCAGCAGCCTGATCGGCGTAAACAACCGTGACCTGAGAGATTTCACGGTTGATCTCAATACGACAATCCGGCTGCGCAAAGAAATACCTGCCGCAATTCCCCTGGTAAGCGAGTCAGGGATAAAAGATCATGACGACATGAAGATGCTGCAGGACCACGGGGTCACGGCAGCTTTGATAGGTGAGACTCTGGTACGTTCAGACGACCGGGCCGCAGCACTACGGAAGCTTCGGGGCAGAGAATAACAGAAGAGGTATAAAAATGTTTTTTCGTACGCGAATCAAGGTATGCGGGATTACCTGTCAGGAGGATGCCAGGGCAGCTGTGGCTGCAGGCGCTGACGGGCTCGGCTTTATTTTTGTGGAGCAGAGTCCACGTCTGGTTGAGCCGGACAGGGTAAGGACCATAACAGGTGAACTGCCTCCGTTTATAAATCCTGTCGGTGTATTCCGTGATGAAGAAATCGAGGTGGTGCAGGAGATCATCCATTATTGCCGGCTTTCTCTGGTGCAGCTCCATGGTTCTGAATCACCTGAATATTGCAGCAAAATGTCCTGCCGGGTGATCAAAGCCTTTTGTCTGCGACCGGAGTCCGGCCATGAAGAACTTGCAGCCTACGCTGATGTGGTCAGCGGTTTTCTCCTTGATACCTATCATAAGGATCAGGCAGGCGGGACCGGTATGGTATTTGACTGGAAGCTTGTCGGGCATGTTAAACCACCCGGCCCGGTTATCCTTGCCGGCGGGCTGAACCCGGAAAATGTCGGCGCGGCAATCCGGCAGGTCAAGCCGTTTGGCGTGGATGTTAATTCAGGAGTAGAGTACCAGCCGGGCCGCAAGGATACCGACAAGCTCAAAAACTTTGTCCATGCGGTCAGAAAAGCAGATGAGCAGGCAAGTAAGGCCGGCACCCCATTCCTTGGTTGATGTACACATGCACAGAGGCACAGAGGCACAAAGGTACAGAGGCACAGAGTGACTAAGGCTCAGAAGCCAGCCCTTTAGGTTACAGAGTCTTAAGACCGATATAAGTGAAGATAGAGGTCTTTGTGTTCTTATGAAAAATTATTAAATAAGCTTTAAAAACTTTGTGCCTTTGTGCCTCAGTGCCTCATACCCTTGTGGCTTCTTTTCCTACTCTTTAAAATCTATAACGACAAAGCGGGTATTCTGACCCCGTTTGATGAGCAGCAGGATACTTTTCTTTTCCTGGGCCGCCTGAAGGGCTTTCTTATACTGGGCAACGTTTTCAACCTTCTCCCTGTTTATCTCCAGAATGATATCCCCCCGGAGAATTCCGACTTCAGCAGCAGCGGAGCCGGGAGTGATATCACTGACAATCAGTCCCTGCGTTTCTTCTATTCTAAGTGATTCGGCCAGCTTTGGCGTCAGTTCTTGAACTGTCAGTCCGAGTTTTTTGCTGGTACCGGTCTCTGCGTCTGCAACAACAACCTCTTCATCTTCCAGTTTGCCGATTTCAACAGTGATGTTTTGTTTTTTGCCGTCACGGATCATGACAAGCTTTGCCTTTTCTCCCACACTGGTACTGGCAACCATGGCCGGCAGCATGCTCATCTGCGAGACTTCTTTGCCGTTGTATTCAATGATGACATCTCCGGCTTTCAGGCCGGCTTTCTCTGCTGGGCTGTCAGCTATAACCTGTCCGACAAGGGCGCCGATCGGCCTGTCAAGGCCGAAGTTTTCTGCAAGTTCCGAAGTGACCTGCTGGATCATGACACCGAGCCAGCCCCGCGTTACCTTGCCATGCTCCTTGAGCTGCGCTAATACGTTTCTGGCCATATTGACAGGGATGGCAAAACCGATACCGATGTTGCCGCCAGTCCGGCTGAAAATGGCCGTGTTTACCCCGACCATCTCGCCCTTGAGGTTAAAAAGCGGACCGCCCGAGTTGCCGGGATTGATGGAGGCATCTGTCTGGATAAAGTTGCCGTAGGACTCGTTGTTGATAGCTCTTCCCTTGGCGCTGACAATGCCTGCGGTAACCGTCTTCTGCAGCCCGAAGGGATTACCGATGGCAAGCACCCATTCACCTACCCGCAACTTGTCAGAGTTACCTAAGGTGATGTAGGGCAGGTCTGTCTTGGGTTCAATTTTTATCAAGGCCAGGTCACTTTTGGGGTCACGGCCGACAATGGTTGCGGCGTATTCTTCAAAGGTGTGCAGCGTGACACTTATTTCATCCGCATCCTCGATCACATGGTTATTGGTAATAATGTAGCCGTCAGCGGTAAAGATCACGCCCGAGCCCAGGCTCGTCCTTTTCATTTCCCGCTTGGGTGTCTGCTGCTCCGGCATATCCGGCAAGCCGAAGAAACGCCGGAAAGGTTCCGGGATATCCCCCTGGTCCGGGAAAAAGAACTGGTGCGGTGAGGATGAAACCTCAACGGTCTGGGTTGTGTATATATTGACTACCGTGGGGCTGAGTTTTTCAGCCAGGTCGGCGAAATCCGGCGGAGCCGCAGCGTTGGCGCTGCGATTTGAAAAAAGTGTAAGGGCCATGGCCATTACAGCAAATGTTGCTGCGAGGACTAAGTGTTTTCTGATATGAAGTGCCTGAACCATTGTTGGTCTCCTTGTTAATGCCTGTAAATTATTAAAACCTAAAAAGAATAACTATATAAACGATAATAGGTCTGCAATCAGGCCTAATGTATTAAAGTTAAACATTTATTTTGTAAAGGCAAGATGGGTAAAAATTACCCACTCTGAAAATCTTTGACAAGGCTTGAAGAGATTATTAAAAGAGAAAACTTTCCACTTGGTTTAAAGTGTGTTAGCAAATTATGGCTGTTAATTTTTTTAATTCATATTCATTCCGAAGGGAAAGAGTTCAGCCAGTCATATGGGACGTATGGAGAGACAAACAAGTCATAATTGCGGCTGCAGACCATGATTGATCTCCACTGCCATATCCTGCCGGGCATTGACGACGGCGCCGAAAATATAAAAGAATCAATCCACATGGCCAAAGTGGCGGCTGATGATGGGATAAGCCATATTGTGGCCACGCCACATGTTAGGGACACACTTCATCCCCCGGATCTTTTAAAAAAACATGTTACAAGGCTTAATGAAGCACTGCAGAAGGACCAGGTGCCTGTTGAGATTCTATATGGTGCTGATGTGTATGCCATGCTGCCCCCCCGGGAAGTGCTGGGGTATGCAATAAACAATTCCCAATATATCCTTATTGAATTCCCCTACACCCATATTCCTGCCAATGCCGCGGACATAATCTTCAATTTCAAGCTGCAGGGCCTGATCCCGATCATCACCCATCCTGAGCGCAACCCCTCGGTAATCCGTGATCCTGAAAAACTTTTTTCCCTTTTAACCGGGAATGTCTATGCCCAGGTTACCGCTGATAGCCTTAGGGGCAATTTTGGCATGCAAATACAGGAGTGTACTTTTTACCTTTTAAAAAAAAGGGCGGTTCATTTCATAGCCAGCGATGCCCACTCTGCAATAGCACGCGGGCCTGTCCTCTCCGAAGCGGTAAAGGTGGCAGGGAAAATAATCGGGAAAGAGCAAGCCCGGATGCTGGTGAACGATAACCCCCTGGCAGTAATTTCAGGGAAAGATATTCCCCTTGCTCCACTTTGATAAATTTCTTGAATTAACCGGAAACAGTTAGTATATAAGCGAATTTCGTACAACAGGCCGGCGTAGCTCAGGGGTAGAGCAACTGATTCGTAATCAGTAGGTCGCGGGTTCAATTCCCATCGCCGGCTCCAGTAATTGAGAGGGGCTGCATCGCGTGATGCAGCCCCTTTTCTGTTGTGGAAAAAGAGAGCCCGCTTCCGGGGGAGACGGAAACGGGCTTCTGAGGAGGAGAAAAGGAGGGTCTTTGCAATGATTTGTGACTGACTCTAACTGGTAACTGGTCTGTGTTTTTGAGGAGCCCGGACAGCAACCTGATACCAGAATGAGCAGAAGCAGTTAAGTAGGCAAACGGACCCCTGTGATGGGCTTGAAGTATTTGTTATAATGTTTATGCATAGTGACTTTGGAGCGGATAATTTCCTCTATAACGCAACTATTTTTCAATCATGGCCTCCAGGAGAAACGCCAATATCCAGACAAGCGTAATTATTCCCGATGCCGCCATTATTTTGTCAAAAGTCTTATAAGTCATAGCACAATCAGTTGGTGGTAATATGTTTGTCCCAATATTTTCAGCCGCCTTCTGGGGTTCATTACCGTTTGTCATGATGTTTTAACTGAACTTGCCGGAAATAAGATTGGTAGAGTTTTATTGTTTACATACCCACGTTCTACTTTCTAAAAGCAAAGAGGATGCCAGATTTTTTAAAATCAGCATTCAGCCGCCAAAATTTACTGCTCAGGAAATGCAAAAAAAGAGTGAGTATTGCAATTCTCTAATCTTATCATGAAGATAAACCAGTTTTTTATTTTGGCGCCAAGCGTGTTTCATTGTGAAATCAGATCCAGGTGGAAGTGGCAGGGGTGAAATCAGGGTGGGAATGCAAGAGGTAATTGCTATTTTGTGCAAACTAGATTTACAAAAGTAAAATTGGTTGCATGATTTGAGGGATGCCGGACCAAGCCGGCCTCCTGGATTGTGTGACCTGATTTGTACGGGACAGCCCTGATTATGGGCTTGACAAGCATTAATTGCGGCAACTAAGGTCATATGGGAAAATTGTGAAGATCATATCGAATGCTGATAAAATGCTTATACCAGAGGGAAAAATGTACTGCCCGATTGTAGGAACACTTGGTTATGTCCTCTCCCCTGATCGTAGGAAAACTCTTCTGATCCACCGTAATTCCCGTCCTGGTGATCATCACCTGGGCAAATACAATGGTCTGGGCGGCAAGATGCAGGCCAATGAAGACGTGCTGAGCTGCATGCGGCGGGAGATTCTGGAGGAGGCCGGTTTGAAGTGCGAGGAAATCCTTTTGCGGGGAACAATTAATTGGCCGGGGTTCGGCCCCGGGGGTGAAAGCTGGCTCGGCTTTATCTTCAGGATTGACAGGTTCAGCGGCATCCCGAGCACGAGCAATGAGGAGGGCACCTTAAGCTGGGGGGAGATTGCGACTCTGGATACACTGCCCATGTGGGAGGGGGATCGTTATTTTCTGCCGCTGGTCTTTGACGGCAACCCGAAAATATTCCATGGCTATATGCCATACAAGGACGGACATCCAATAAGCTGGCAGTATGTCAGGATCTAGTTTATATTTTGGGGTGCTATAATCCCGGGTTAAAATGGCGCACGGGTGCCATAAACAGCTTGCTTTGTCATTTGCGCGCGGGTATGATTTGTACTGTCGGCAAAGGGCAAAAAGTTCCTGCGATCAGGATATTTGCCGTAGCCTGGAACTGGTCGGGCTGCGTAATTTTTTGCAGAATACTGAACATGGATATTATGTAATAACGTGATGGCAAGAGGGGAGTCTTTCAAAAATGGAACAGAATGAAGATCTGGCACGCTTGGAGCAATTTGTTGAAAAGCTGATTGACAGCCACAATGAGTTGAAAAATGAGAATGATGAAATAAATGCTCTCCTGCAGGCAAAACATGAAGAAATTACTGAACTCCAGGAAATGGTAAAAAAACTTCAGGAAGACAGAAGTGTTATGCATAACCGGGTCACAGGTCTGATCGATAGAATAGATGATTGGGAAAAAACTTTTGAGCAGGAAGATTCCGCTCAGGATAGCAGTTCCGGGGCTGGCAAAAAGCAAAGACGGGAGAAGAAGTCTTCCTCATTGTTCAATGTAAAAGCAGAACAATCTTCCAAACCGGCTTTACGATAAATGTCTGATATTGAAGGCGTTAGCGTCGTGAAGTGTAATTGAAGGTGTATGCAATGGAGCGGTTGGTCAAATTCGAGGTGCTCGGCCAGGAATATCCTTTGTATACCAATGCTCCCGAGGAAGACATTGAGGAAATTCTGCATCTGGTGAAAGTGCAGATTGAAAATAGTTCAAAATCCTCCAAAAGTACCCTGCCGGCAAACAAGGTGGCAGTCTTAACCAGTCTCACCATGGCAGGGAAATATGTGCGTTTGAAAAGGGATTTTGAGCAATATAAACAGCAGATGAACGAGCTTGCAGACAGACTGGCGTCGGCAATTGAAAACTCTCTGCCCCCTGACAGGGAGACACAAACCGATCACGGCAAAAAGACTGGAACTGATAGCGAATCCACTCTTGCCCAGAACGATTAAAAATGTTCTTATTAAGATGAGCAGAATTTTCTGGGGCTAAGAAATGTCTGCTGCGTGAGTTGTGGGAAATCTCCCCTGCGCTGTTGGTGATTGACAGGTAAAGTTTGAGCCAACTCTTAAAGATAGGGCGCCTCCACTGATTCTGGATAGTAAATTCGCCCAGGCGATATTGCTAGAAGGGGTTATGAGCACTGCCCACCTAGCACATGTTAGGTTCTATCTTTCTGTTGACACGGCAGGGTGGGGGGTTTAACTTAAAAATAGTGCATCTCAGGCTTTATGTGCAGCCGGGATGCTTAATATATAGGCCGAAGAAATGTATATATTCCCGGCCCTTTGGAAAAAGAGAAACTCGAGGCACTTGGAGAAAGATCGGGAGTCATCAACTGGTAATAGCAATTCCTGAAAGATCAGGTTGATATAAAAAGCAAAGAATGAATACCACACCTGAAAAGTTAAAGTATAGGGTAATTGTTCTGTAAGTATTTTCACAGTTGAACTCCCGTATATGGTTTTGGGGAGCAAAGCACGATAATCATCCCCCTTTAAAAGTCGATCATGTGTTGCACGTGACCTTTTAATTGCCAGGGTGATATGAAAAAGCAAGTCCGGATTCTCATCCGCGATTCACTTGCTGCAGATGCAAAGCCCGTTTCCCCCCTTATTGCCTTTCTTCCGAGTATATACAAGACAACAGCTTGGCACGCCTGTTTGCCTGGTAATGATTTATTGCCGGAGCAGGAGGCTGAAAGAGCTTTAATACAATCAGGAGGTTTGGCTCCGTGAATATATTCAGTAACACACTCCAGATAGTTGCTTTTGTTCTGATTGGCATTTTTGTTGGCATTGCAGTCGGCATTTATATCCGCAAGCGATTTATCGAATTACACCAGAAAAATATCGCAAGCCAGGGCAAGCAGCTCATTGAAAAGGCCATACGCGAAGCAGAGCAGATAAAGAAAGAAGCCCAGTTACAGAGCAAGGATGAAGCCTATCAGCTCAAACAGGAAACTGAAAAGGAGATCCGGGAAAGAAAAACAGAAGTAATTCAGGAAGAAAAACGCCTGAGCCAGAAACTTGACCAGATCGAAAGAAAAATAGACCTGCTGGATAAGCGGGAAACTGATTTGCTGCGGCGCGAGCAGTCCTTTGTGCAACATGAAAAGCAGCTTGAGCAAAGAATCAAAAAAGCAGATGCATTGATTGAAGAGCAGCGTTTCAGGCTTGAGAGGATAGCCGGAATCTCAAGGGAAGAGGCCAAGAAAATGCTCATGGAGAGCATTGAGAGTGAGGCCCGCCTTGAGGCCGGGAAAAAACTGGTCCTCATTGAAAATGAAATGAAGATGCAGGCAGACCGGAAAGCCAAAAATATACTGGCTTTGGCAATTTCGCGCTATGCCGGTGATTATGTGGCTGAACGGACAGTTTCGGTTGTGCCGCTGCCAAGCGAGGAGATGAAGGGTCGGATTATCGGGCGTGAGGGCAGGAACATTCGGGCTCTGGAGGCTGCCACAGGCATAGATATAATTATTGATGATACCCCTGAGGCTGTTATCCTTTCCGGATTCAACGCAGTGCGGCGTGAGGTTGCAAGGCTTTCTCTGGAGCAGCTGATTGCTGACGGCAGGATCCATCCGGCCCGTATTGAAGAGGTTGTTGAAAAGATCGGCAAGGAACTGGAAGTAACCATGCGCGAGGCTGGCGAGCAGGTTACATTTGATGTCGGTGTTCACGGCCTCCATGTCGAGCTGATTAAACTCCTCGGGCGTTTGAAATACAGGACGAGTTACGGCCAGAACATGCTGCAGCATTCTGTTGAAGTTGCCTTTCTCTGCGGTATCATGGCAGACGAACTGGGTATTGATGCGAAACAGGCAAGAAGGGCCGGCATGCTGCACGATATCGGCAAGGCAGTAGATCATGAGGTTGAAGGGTCCCATGCGATAATCGGCAGTGATCTGGCAAAGAAATATGGTGAGGCCCCGGAAGTGGTTCATGCCATTGCCGCCCATCATGAGGATGTTAAGCCTGAAAGTGTTTTAGACGTGCTTGTCCAGTCAGCCGATGCATTATCAGGTGCCCGGCCCGGAGCCCGCAAAGAAATGCTTGAAACCTATGTGAAACGCCTCGAAGACCTCGAAAAGATTGCCAATTCCTTTGCGGGTGTGGAAAAATCATATGCCATTCAGGCCGGCAGGGATCTGCGCATCATCGTGGACAGCGGTGATGTTTCTGATGCTGCTGCAACCCTTATGAGCAGGGATATTGCCAAAAACATAGAAAAAGAACTGACCTATCCAGGCCAGATACGGGTCACGGTTATTCGAGAGACAAGGGCTGTTGAATACGCCAAGTAAGCGCGGGACTTTTTACGATTACACTAAAAATCAAGCGTAACAATTTGAAAAACCATGAATTATACCATTGATGAACAGATAGCACTGATTGAGCGGGGCACAGTAGACGTAGTATCCCGTGAAGACCTGGCGCACAAGTTGATAAAATCCAGGGAAAGCGGGGTGCCGTTGAAGGTCAAAACCGGATTTGATCCTACGGCACCGGATCTTCACCTGGGCCATACTGTGCTGATCCAGAAAATGAAGCATTTTCAGGACCTGGGGCACGATATTTACTTTTTGATTGGTGATTTTACAGGCATGATTGGTGATCCGACAGGCAAGTCGGAAACCAGAAAACCATTGACCCTCGATGACGTCAAAAGAAATGCCGAGACATATAAGGAGCAGATATTTAAAATTCTTGATCCTGAAAAAACAAAGGTTGTATTCAACAGCTCCTGGCTTGGGCAATTAACATCCTATGACATGATCAAGCTCGCATCGCAGCTTACTGTTGCCCGCATGCTTGAACGCGAAGACTTCAGAGTCAGGTTTGATAATGAAAAACCCATCAGCATTCATGAATTTTTATATCCGCTGATCCAGGGCTATGACTCGGTCGCCCTGGAGGCCGACGTTGAGTTGGGGGGCACTGATCAGCTGTTTAATCTGCTGATGGGCAGGGATCTGCAGCGCGCCTGGAACCAGGAACCGCAGATAGTAATTACCATGCCCCTGCTTGAAGGCCTGGACGGGGTCAATAAGATGAGCAAGTCCCTGGGCAACTATATCGGCATTACCGAAACTGCCGACGATATCTACGGCAAGGTCATGTCAATCTCAGATACGCTTATGTTCCGTTATTATGAATTGCTCAGTGATTTGACGTCAGATGAAATCAGGATACTGTCTCAGGATATGCAAGACGGGAAAATACACCCGAAGGATGTTAAGAAAAAGCTGGCCCGGGAACTGACCACCAGGTTTTACGGTCAAGAGGATGGAGCCAGGGCAGAGGACTCTTTTGAACAGGTCTTCAAGCATCATGGCCTGCCCGATAATATTCCGGAACTGATCCTGAAAAAGGCAAATGGAGAAGTGTGGCTGCCCAAACTGCTGGTTGAAGCAGGCTTGACGGAATCGACCTCTGAGGCCCGCCGCTTGATAAAACAACAGGCAGTCACCCTGGACAACGACAAGATAGTGGATACAGATTATAACGTGCAGCCGGCAGGCGATATACTGGTAAAGGTCGGGAAGCGAAGATTTGCCAGGATCAGCTTTCGGTAGGAATTATGCTTCCGGCAGGCACTCGCTGCAGATGCCGGAAAACTGAACATGATGATCCAGTATTTTGTAATTGCAGCATGAAGCCGCGTTTTTTTCAAGTTCTCCGTGTCTTTCAATAAAGATGTCTTCAACCCGGTTGCACTTGACGCAGCGTATATGGTAATGCGGGGAAGTATCACCATCAAAGCGTTTCTGTTCGCCACCAACCTCGATTTTTTTGATAACACCCCTTTCAGCCAGGAGATCGAGGTTGCGATACACGGTACCCAGTCCGATTCGCGGCAGCCGTTTACGAACCATATCAAAAACATCGCTGGCAGTGGGATGCGATGTCACTTTTTGCAGCTCTTCTAAAATGACCTGGCGCTGGCTGGTTAATCGCATATTGCTATCAAGCACATTCATGGCAGACCTCCAAATATCATCACTACTTAAGAATAATTCCCTGAAATAATATGTAATATATTCACAAAGGTCAATAAAATTGCAACATGGGCCGCAAATTTATATCCTGCGGGGTACAATCGGGCCCTGATTTCTGCAAGGACTTATCGTAAAGCGGGATTGAAGTAACCGAAACGAAGCATTGGGAAGAGTTGTTTTAACTCTGCAAACCAGGTGCAGATTCCCATGGGAGGAGTCCCGGGCGCATATCCCACGGTTTCAAGGTACCAGTCAGGGTCCATATTCAGATTGCGCAGCTGGATAAGGTCAGGACGGTGTTCTTCAATTAATCTGCAGAGTGCAGCAAATTCATCGGGATCATCGGAGAAACCCGGAAGAATAAAATAGTTCAGCGAGACAAATTTCCCCGCCATTTTCATGATATCAATGGATTCCAGAACATCAGCAAAGGAAAAATCAACAGGCCGGTAATAGCGGGCATGATACTCTGCCCTGGCACTATTCAGACTTACCCGCAAACTGTCGAGCCCTGCTTCAGCAAGCAGCTTGATTTTAGCCGGTAGACTTGCATTACTGTTTATATTGATGGTGCCCCGTTGCGTCCGGGCGCGTATTGAGCGTATGGCTTTTTCCAGGACGGAGGCCTGCAGCAGCGGTTCCCCTTCACAACCCTGACCGAAACTGACTATTGCGTCAGGGGCATGTTGAAGATGCGGGACAGCAATGGCAGCAATCTCCGAAACCCGCGGCACAAAGTTGATCCTGTCCTGGGTCGCAGGACAACAGCCGGACGGCTGCAGGGAAATACAACCCACGCACCGGGCATTGCATATGGGCGAGGTTGGCAGAGGCGCCTCCCAGCGCCCGAGAAAATAGTTCCTGGCAGCCGGGCATCCATAGATAAGACAACATTTACCCAGGTGCTGAATGAGCCTGTTTTGGGGATTTTTCTTCAGGAGGCGAACGGTTTTCTTTTTAATCTTCTCAGGATCAAAGCAGCGAGCATCCTGTCTGTTGTCAGGATCACTGCGAAAGGCTGAGACCCAGAATATGCCTTTGAGCCAGCCGACAGCTGTATAGGCAAAAAGGGGCAGGGGGGCTAAATCATTTCTTGCAGGTTCATATGCGGCACTATGGATTGCGGTGTGCGCCGGGGCCATAAATGCTGCAACAGCCTGTATTGTTTCACCGGGTGCATCCGGGTCATGGTCAAACACCATCGGGTCATCATCTCCTGGTGATACTCCTATGGGCCTCCTGTCAGGCAAGAGGAAAAGTTCACTGCCTTCTGGAAGCGGGATGAGATCATCAAGATGCGGCTTGCAGAAAAAATTGCCGCTCCTCCCGGCCATATAGAGTCCAGGGAAGTTTTTTATTTCTCCCTTGTCATTGGCATAGACGAGAGTCGGGATATCATCGGGATGCAAAAGCTGCATGGGGGCAGGCTGGAAGGTAACAGCTTTCTTCCGTTATGAGGGCCTTATCTTGCTGAGAATTGAATCAACAGTGAGATAAATATCAAGGTCGTCACCAAAGACATCCTGCACCTTGGGATGGTCAATGAGATCTTCAATAATGTACTGCGTCAGGAACAAGCTGATAAAATTTGGATCTGTGGCCAGTTTCCGCAGCGGAGCAATCTTGAATTGGATATCAAACTCCTCCATGTTGGAAATGATGCGGAGCTGCTCAGCGAACAAATCGCGCATTGCCTGTTCAGAGGTGGTTTCAATAATATGGCGGTCAATGAGGCGCTGGACAAGTCTTAGCGCGAGTTCGTCAGCGTTTTTGAAGGCCTGGGAGAGCATAAAGCGCCTTTCCTGCTCACGTTTTCGGTCAATAGCCCTGATTGTTGCGTCAGTGGCGCTGTTATTGTTAAAAACTCTTGCCATAATCACCTGCCCTTTATAAAAATATTGGGAAACTTAACTTCTGTGTGTCGCATTTCTAAATAGCTTCCACCCGGAAACCGCCTTTTTTGAGAATCTGGGCATCAAACTGCGGGGTTATTTGTGCGTCTTATTCATATGCGTCGCTACACAACTACTCGTTTTCCTTGAATTTCTCTGGAAATCTCCGTTCCGGATTGTAAATAACTTAGTGTAACCGTCCATAAGGCAAAGAATTTACAGACAGACACTAATTAATACATTAAGGACAAACTTTCAAAGAGAAAGGACCTTTGAGGATTCTTTTTCATGAATTATCTGCAAGTAACCCAAAAGTGTTGCGTGCGTGGCCGAAAATAAGACCCGATTCAGGAAATAAATTTGTCGTGAAACAGGGCCTTGTTTTAAGCGGAGCAATTCTGAAAAAACATGGAATACTATAGTACTGTCGGCTTGTTAGGTTAGAGGATGGTATGTATCTAACACATCAATTGGGTAAAAATACCTGTTGGAGGATAATGGAATTCCTTGGAAGAACTCTTGTGAAAGCCATACTTTTTTCTTGACAATTCCCGCTCCTCTTAATAAGGTTGGGCGCTAAAATGAATCAAGGTTCAGTTTATCCACTGTCCATTTTTATCTTTATAACTCACTGATTAAGGAGAAGAATTATGTCGAAATTAGTACCACCACATGGCGGAAAAGGTTTGGTCTGCTGCCTGCTTCATGGCTCTGAGCTCGAGGCTGAAATTGAAAAAGCAGCCTCATTGAAGAAAATTTCCATTTCCGGGCGCGAGAACGGCGATCTCATCATGATGGGTATCGGTGGTTTTAGTCCTTTGAATGGTTTCATGAACAGGGCTGACTGGAAGAGCGTCTGCGAGAATATGCTCGTGTCTGACGGGACCTTCTGGCCCGTGCCCGTGACCCTGTCCTGCACCAAGGAAGATGCCGGCGCCATCACCACCGGTGACGAGATTGCCCTTGAAAATACTGACGGGAAGATCATGGCAACCATGAAAGTCACTGAGAAATACGAAATGACCGAAGCTGACAAGCGCTGGGAGTGTGAGAAGATTTTCCTCGGCAAAGGCGAAGACAGCGTTGGTGGCAAGTTCTGGGAAGTTGCCATGGATGATCACCCAGGCGTGCAGATGGTTATGAACCAGAAGGATTACAACCTGGCCGGTCCTGTCAAGGTGCTGAGCGAAGGTGACTTTCCGGAGAAGTTCCCCGGTGTTTACATGACTCCGAAACAGGCCCGTGCCAAGTTTGATGAAAAAGGCTGGAGCAAGGTAGCTGCCCTGCAGCTCAGAAACCCCATGCATCGTTCCCATGAGTATCTGGCAAAGATCGCCATTGAAGTATGTGACGGCGTCTTCATCCACTCACTGGTGGGTTCTTTGAAACCCGGCGATATTCCGGCCGATGTGCGTGTTAAATGCATTGACACCCTGATCGAGCATTACTTCTGCAAGGACAACGTCATCCAGGGCGGCTATCCCCTTGACATGCGTTATGCCGGCCCCCGTGAAGGTCTGCTCCATGCAACCTTCCGTCAGAATTATGGTGTAAACCGCATGCTTATAGGCCGTGATCATGCCGGTGTCGGTGACTTCTACGGCATGTTCGAGGCCCAGGATATCTTTGATACTATTCCCAAGCCGGAGGGTGCGGGCAAAGCGCTTCTCTGCCAGCCGCTGAAAATCGACTGGACTTTTTACTGCTACAAGTGCGACGGTATGGCTTCACTGAGAACATGTAATCATGGTAAGGATGACCGCGTAATCCTTTCCGGCACCAAACTGCGGAAAGCCCTTTCAGAGGGCGCCGAGGTTCCGGATCACTTCGGCCGTGACGAAGTTCTGGTCCTCCTGCGTGCTTACTACGAAGGCTTGACCGAAAAGGTTGAGGTTAAAATGCAGAAAGCCGCTTCCGGTGATCAGATCAAGTAAGACAGTTTCTGTATCTTGTTGTTTTCAAAGGGAGATGCCGCAGGGCGTCTCCCTTTTTTTGTTTTTCCTTATTAACCCGGAGTGATTACATTCTAAGATAGGAGGAGTGGCAGGGGATCACAACAAGGGAGCTTCTGAGTCCGTGAGCCGGGGATTGCATCCCAGTATCACTTGAAAATACAGGTGCAAAAAGTTTAGTGGCTATAAACATTTTGCCTTCACCGATTCAGATAATTGTTCTTACAACAAATTTGTGATACAACCAGAAGCATGGAAACGCAAGCACCAGACGATGTTGAGACACATTATTCCTTCAGGCAACTGCAGGATATGATCGCTGCCTATCTGGGGTCGGATAGTGTTCCCCAGCGTTTCAAGATTATCACCGATACATCGGATTTTTTCCGGGTTGATTATAATGATGTTGTCATGCTTGGTGGCGTGCCCTACCTGATGCGCAATTATACCCGGGAAGGCAGATTCGGCCTGGACGATGAACCCAAATACTGGGTCAGAAAGGCCATTGATCTGAAAAACCGGGAAGCAAAGATAATCAAGCTTGTTTTTCACGAAGAAATAGAAGCCCGGGTTGGGGACCTGGTATTCAAGTGTGTGCGCAGCCCCGGAAAAGAAGCAGCCATACTGGAGATGGTCGCAGGGCACAGAAATTTCATGCAGGGTATTGCAATCCGTGATACGGCAGGCAATATTGTCAGGATTCTCGACTTTATCCAGGGAAAACGTTTTGATGAACTTATCTTCAAACTGGCGGGAAACCATGAAGAATTTTTTTATGAACATCTGCCGGGCTACCTTGCCATATACGGCGAAATGGTAAAGGCCATAGGCTTTCTGCACGACCAGGGGCAGAAACATGGAGATATACGCCGCGATCATATTCTGCTCGATAGAAAAACAGGCGATTACCGCTGGATAGATTTTGATTATGATTATTATCATGTGGCCAACATGTTCGGGTACGACCTGTACGGCCTTGGCAACATTCTTGTTTTTCTGGTGGGCGGAGGGGACATCACAGTCCAGCAGCTGCAGGCCGAGGGATCGCCGCATCTGGAGAAACTCACCCAGGAAGATATGAATATTATTTTTAATAACCGGGTGGCAAATATCCAGAAAATTTATCCATATATACCCGATGCATTAAATTATATACTTCTTCACTTTTCAAATGGAGCCAATCTGTATTATGAAAATACCAGGCAGCTGCTTGAGGATCTCGACGAGGTGCACATCAACGCCTGAAACGCTGCATTCACTCTACAGGATAAAATTATGAGCATAGATCATACGAAGTGCGATATCACGGGCATGGTTGAAAGGCATATAATGATTGCAGTCGACAGCTCCGATAATTCCAGGCGGGCAGTTCTCTTTGTCGGTGACTTTTTTGGGTGTTATGAAGGGTTCCAGGTGACACTGCTGCATATCATTCTGGAACCTGAAGCCACTTTTTTCCCCGATAAAGATGAACAGAAAAAATGGCTTAGCAGCAAACTTGAAGAGGCAAAAAAGGTAATGGAGGAATACCGGCATATTCTCCTTGATGCCGGTTTCCCGCAAGACAGGGTTAATGTGCGCATTGATACTATGCGAGCCCCTTCGGTTGCGGACTGTATTATCAAGGAACAGGAGGAAATGAAGTGCTGCACCATTGTTATAGGCAGGCGCGGTATTTCCAAAAAAGAAGAATTTATTTTCGGCTCCACCTCGAACAAGATTATCCATGAAGCTAAAAAGTGCGCGGTCCTGGTGATCGAATAACTTCTGCCAGTTTCCGGCAACGGCAGCCAAGTAAAGGAAATATACATGAAATCAATCACAGTCGGTCTTGGGGAGAGATCCTATCCCATACTCATTCAGCAGGGCCTGCTGGATAAAATCGGCTCCGAGCTGCATAAAAATCCATTTGCCAAACGGTACGCCATAGTTGCTGATGACCATGTGGCTGCAATGTTTGGCGAAAGGCTTCTGGCCTCTCTGGACAAGAGCGACATCCCGGCAGAAATGATTACCTTTGCACACGGGGAAGCCAGTAAGAATCTTGGTACAATTGCAGATTTGTCAAGCAGCCTGGCCCGCCTGGGTTTTGATCGTAAGGACGGACTTCTTGCCCTGGGTGGTGGTGTGACAGGCGATATCACCGGTTTTCTTGCAGCGTGCTACATGCGTTCCATCCCATTTGCCCAGGTGCCGACAACCCTTCTGGCCCAGGTAGACAGTTCGGTGGGCGGCAAGACAGGAGTCGATATTCCGGAAGGCAAGAACCTGGTCGGCGCCTTTTACCAGCCCAAAGCAGTATTTATTGACAGCCAGATCGTCCAGAAACTCCCGGAAAGTGAGCTCTTAAACGGCCTGGCTGAGGTTATCAAGTATGGTGTCATATATGACCGGGATTTTTTCAGGTTCCTTGAAATGAGCCGTAAAGATATCCTTGCCCTGGACATGCATGTTCTGGAGGATGTCATTGCCAGGTGCTGCAAGATCAAGGCCGCTATTGTTGAAGCAGATGAAAAAGAATCCGATCTAAGGCGCATTCTCAATTTCGGACATACTATCGGGCATGCGGTCGAGGCTGTTTCAGGCTACACACTGGCCCATGGCTCGGCTGTTGCGATGGGCATGGTGGCTTCGGCTGAGCTTGCCGTTTTAAAGGGGATCCTGGAGAGACGGGAAAAAGACCGTTTGGAGAAACTGATCCTTGAATACGGTTTACCGGTTGCAATTCCACAGGAATATGACCGGGACAGGATCCAGGAGTATCTCCTGGCAGACAAGAAAACCATTGGCGGCAAGGTCTTTTTTGTCCTGCCCACTTCCATCGGCAAGGTGATCATAACAGACGAGATTGAGGCAGGAATGGTAGCAGAGGTTTTATAGGGTGAAAGTCATACTTGTTGGCGCCACGACTATTTGCGGCAGGATAAGCCCTGCAGGGTATGGAAGCCTGCTGGACCGGCGCCGGCTGGAGGAAACAAGGGATAACACCGGGGCAAGTATCATGGGCGCCAATACGCTGCGGACTGAAAACCCGGAAATGCGCGGCACAAACGGAACTCTGGCACCGAACCGTATAAGGGCTATTATCTCACGCAGCGGTATGCTTCCGGTAACAGATAAAAAATTATTCGAGCACGCCCCCAAGCCTCTTGTCTTTACAGGTGAAGACAGTATTTCAGCACTGCAGGAAAGACTCAAGGGCAAGGCCCGCGTGCTTTCCCTGCCTGAAGGACCGCACGGTTTGTCCCTGCAGGCAGCGCTCGATGTTTTTGCCGGCAGGGGAGTGGAATCTGTATTAATAGAAGGAGGGGCGCACCTCAACTATACAGCCCTGGCAGAAGGAGTGGTTGATGAAATACTATTGACCATAATGCCCTTTGTCTCAGGCAAGCATGGCAGCCCCGCTTTCGCTGACGGCCTTAAAAACCTTGGTGACCCTTTCCTGGAACTTGAACTGCTGTCCAGCGAGCCGGTGTCAACCGGTGAACTGTTTTTGCATTATCGTATAAAGAAAATGGAATAATCTTTAGGAACCTGGCCCATGGGGAGATCAGACAGCGCACGGATCCGGGACCAGGTATCCTGCAACACGAGGTAATTGTCATGGAAAAAGTTGAACTTGCAATCATGTTTTCAGGCGGTACGGACTCTCTTGCTCTTTATGCCCTTGCAGCATTGGGGCATCATCCGATCCTGCCGCGGCCGAGACACATCCACCTGCTGCATATGCTGAACGGTATGAGCCGCTTTCATGAATTTCCCCGCCAGCGTTTGGAAGCGGCCCAGAAAATCCTGGCCAAGCAGGTCCCCCTGGCAGAGATGAGCTTACCTGACAGTGCCGTGAAACTGCCCGAGGCGTTAATGGTGGAGCTCGACATGGGACGCTTGTTTCAGGGATTGTGGCTTGACAGTTATGAAGAGCTCATGCCGCGGTATAATGGCAAGAACCTTGTCTGTGTTGCCTGCAAGGTGGCAATGCACACCAGGGCGATCATCTACTGCCTGGAAAATTTTATACCCCATCTGGTAACAGCTTATGCCAAAAGGCAGGAGTATTATCCGGAACAGACCCCGGTTTTTATGGAAAAGATTGCCGAATTCTCCAGCAGGTTTGGCATCCGCACCTATTTTCCTGTTTATGAGGATTTGGACGATGAAATGGTCACCCGGCACCTCCTGGAAGATCTTGGTCTGCCGTCAACCGGGGGCGGGGAACGCAAATGCCTTTTCTGTCAGACGCTGACGACCGCTACAGAAAAAGAGATTGGCCAGTACCTTGATGACATGCTGCCTTTGGTGAAAAAATATGTCGAACTCCGGCAGTCTGGCAGGATCAGAGAGGCAGCCAACTGTTTTCCTCCCGGCAATGCGAAGATTATGCAGAAAACCCGGCGCAGAAAAAAAATCAAATAGAATGTTTTTAAATCAGGTAGATAACTATAATTCATCATTTTTTTTAAAAAGTTTGGCAGACTAATATCTTAGTTACCGTTTTGTTCAAAGTCCTGCAAGGTTTCTTCAAAAACAGATTTTAAAGGGCCACCCAGCGTGATGGCATGGCGAATTGCCTGCAAAGCTTTTTCTTTTTTGCCTTGTTCCCATAATACTTGGGCAAGATTATTTATTGGCATGCCATTTGATGGATACAATTGCATGGCCTGATTAAAAGCGCTTGCTGCAGAGGATAAGTCCCCTTGTGCATAGTAACTATTGCCTAATCCCATCCAGGCGGATAAGCTTTGGGGCCATCGGGTAATCGCTGTTTTGTACGCACCGGTTGCCGCTTCAAAGAATATTTGGTGCAAATACATCAATAGCCAATTCATTCGGGGTCACTTCAAGGCCGGTCCAGGCTAAAACCATTGCCAGTGAAGAGGGGCCACACTGGTATGTTTCTTGTTGAAAAAAGGGGACTTCATCAAGAAGGATTTCTTCCGACTGATCTGCAGGTAATATAAATTTGTCTGTGCGCCACAGGCTGCATCCAGAAGAAGAAAAGAGCAAAATTATAAATATCAGGCAAGTAGCCCAGCCCCCAACCCGATGAAAAAGATGTACAATTTATTTTGTGTGTTTTACGAATGGAAAGACATTAGTGAAACCAAGGATATCGGTTATGAGCAAGATAATAAAAATGAGTACGGCAGCACCAACCACAGTCCCAATCCCATCACCGCCAGCAGGAAGTTGATCAAGAACATTGCATAGGCGCGATATTTCTCGATCTGTAAGGTTTGCGACACTGTTTTTTGCCTGTGAAGGATCTATACCTTTTTGTAGAAAAGCCTCTTGTACCTCTTGCCGATCTAAAAAAGCTGTAATTCGTGAACGAGATTTTTCTCCTTGGAGAGTATTGATTACTGCCTCGGTTCCTATAATCCCTGCTTTGGCAGAAATGGCCGTAAAATCCAATAACATGAAAGAAAAAATTAGAAAAAGACTAAGCGGTCTAGCAATACAACGAATCATAATCCCCCCTTCTGTTTTGAATATGCATAAATCTTATAACCATAATTTCTGCCCTTAATACAATTCATTATGAATTTTAACACAGAATACAGAATGATAGTAGAGGAAATAATGACAGCCGGTGTTTGCAATATTGTTAAGTAAGTTGCCGCTTTCATGAAGTTGTAAAGCCCGACCGCATGGTATGGGGAAAAGTGTGACGAACTCTGGATATCAGAGGTAAAGCATCTTTCAACGTCTGTAGATGCATCAAGCAACAGGTATTCCGGCAGATAATCATCCATTTTTGCTACAATAGTAATTTTTCAGAGCAACTTTTAAAGTTACTCTATCAGAAGGACATATTGCCTTAAACCGCAAAAAGCCAGAGTGAAATTTCTCATACCAGCCCCGGCTTTATTTGTTCAATTGTGCAGCACGCATAGGAAGTCATTTCAGAGAAGTGTGACAATTTGCCACATTTACTTACCTCTCACATCCTGTCATTGTTAGATAAATTGCAGAGTTTGTCTTGGTCTTCAAAAAGATAAAAATACGCAACGGCAGAGGAGGAGCGCTTATGAAAAGGTTTTTTATCATTGCATTGATATTGTTCTTTGCAGCAAGTTCACTGACTATTTTTGCCATGGCGGAAACTAAACCGGAAACACCAGACACAAAACAAGTCCCAGACATCGAACATCCCATGAAAGATCCTAAAATGTATAGCGAAACAATGATGTGCCCCAATTGCGGCATGATGATAAACATGTGGGCTAGAACCAGGCACTCATTTCATCATGCTGAAGGTGATTTCACAACATGTTCGATTCGCTGTCTGGCAGACAAGATAGAAAGTTCTGGAACTGATGCGGATAATGTCCAAGTGGCAGTGTATATTGATCCAGACAAAATGATACCAGCAGAACAATCTTCTTATGTAATTGGATCAACAGCCCCTGGAACAATGACAATGAAATCTAAAATCGCTTTTGCAGACCGAGCATCGGCTGAAGAGTTTGCATCCAGCTATGGCGGGCAGGTAGTTGATTTTCAGGGCGCCTTAGCTGCGGCAGAGATGGAATTATCCAAATCCAGAATGATGATAGATAAAAAAAGAAAAAAAACAGGCAAGATAAAGGAGCCAACAAAAAAAGATGTTTGCACTGTCTGTGGGATGCCTCCCGCAAACCACCCAAAGCATAATTGTCAGATTTTGGCTATGGATAATAGCACTCTGCATTTCTGTTCGACCCAATGTATGGTCAATTTTACTACTGATCAGTCAGAATATGTGAAAGAACCTATTAAGACAAAAATGGCTTGGGTTACTCTTTATTCAGACGGTATGTATGAAAGTGCAGTTGGCAGTTATTATGTGGTTGGCTCAAAAGTTGACGGGCCCATGGGAAAGGAGGCAATTCCCTTCAAGCTCAAGAATAATGCTGAAGAGTTTGTAAAGGGGAATGGTGGTAAAATAGTCAGTTTTCAACAATTAACACCTGCACTGATTATGGAATGAAACAAGCAGGACCACTAGATGATTAAATTAAAGAGCCGTCCTCATGGGCGGCTTTTTTAATAATTAGAAATTCACGATGTTTTGCCACAATAAGGACTCTGGCTAACTTCAAAATGGGTTGACATTTACATCAGGCATTTTAACCGCACATGATCGGTGCGGTTGTTACATGGATTGGTCCAGTTGTCCTTCCCGTATCACCCTGAATTTCCCTGTTTCAATATCAAGATCGTAAATATTGAAATTGGTTTTCATGTCGATACCCGCGTAATGGGTAGCAAGGTTTATTGAAGCAGAGCCTTCCTCGCCGCTTTTTATGCGATGAAATACCCCTCTGGGCCAGACAAGCAGGCCCGGTCCGTCATATAAAATCTTGTTGTTCTGCTCAATACGCGTCGGAGTGATGACAAATGCTTCAATCCTGCCGTGCGCCTTTGTATAGATTTCCACATGACGAACGCCCTGGAGCACGATAAGGTTGTCATCCTGATGGGGGTGCATGTACCAGGGTTCGCTGATATCGCCAACAGGTCCAGGGGACACGGCCCTGTTCTTGTGGATGACCCTGTCAACCGCATCGACCTTGGGCACCAGGTTCCTGGGCAGAATGTCAAAGGAGACACCCTCTGTTTTTCGAAAAGGCTGCAGGGCCACGACTTTATAGAGACCTTGAATTTCTGCTATTATAGAATTTGCTGCCATGTTTTTACTCCTGTTTTATTGCCTGCAGGGTTGTGAGAATATCTCCTAACCTAGTGTCAAGAGAGCATTGCACATCATGAATATGAATGGATTCCAGGCTGAGCGAATGAACCTGGATCCTGGTCTCAGGGGCCAGTGTATCTTTAAATTTCGCCCCTGCTGCCCGTGCCACCTCACGCACAGTGTCCTCGGCAAACTGCGGATATCTATGCGCCTGTAAAACCAGTTCCGTTTCGTCCGGCCTTTTCAGGAGATCCTGGGATATATGCAGGACACTGTCAAGTATGCCTGTCAATTCCTGGTACGAAGGGAGCTGTTCACGATCAGGAGGACTGACCAGGAGCTGGGTTTTCGATCTCTGGGAATGGGTAGCCTGCGGCCAGGGATCGTTAAAACGGTTGAAGAGAACCTCGTTGTATGAAAGGGTACAGGGACAGGCAGTCAGGTGATGCACTCCGGCGCCCACTCCGGTTTTTACTGTTTCTCCGGCCTTGTTTTTTTCTAACTCTAATTTGAAGAAGACCTCAATGGTGTCAATTGAGTCAAGTTTACTGACAGGAGCCTGCTGGATAAAAGGCAGGTGGCCTGTCAATTCAAGAGTCAGACACCTGGCATTCTGCGCTTGGAGAATAAGGTTTCCAAGCTGCTTTCCATATGCGGGCAGACTGCTGAACTCCTTGCCATGCAAAGAGGTTATCGCCTGCTCGATCCTGGACATGTGAATGCCGCGCCTGTTGGCAGCAAGATTGACAAGAATTGTGGCGTTAAAGGGAAGATAACCGCCTTTGTTATCAACCAGATGCACCCAGACCGTTTTACCCGAGATGCCGACTTTTTTTAACGGCAGCGGAAAGGATGGGGATTCTTCCGGCACATCAACGCAACTGCCCAGGACCTGCCGGTGTATATTTTCAGGGATGAAGGTGCTCAAATAAGTCTCTCCTGCAGCATTGCCAGATACCAATCCTGTATGCTTGACCACTGTGCCAGATTATGAGCAGTCCAGTCGTAAAGCATTTTAAAATGGTTGCAATGAGCCCTGGTAGCCCGGGGCTCATTTTCAACAACTGTAAGCATGTGACTGATCATATCAAGAAGTTTTCTCTTGTCACTTAAAAAACAGAGACTGCCCGGGTGCAGCCTTCTTAAAGTAATGGGCTCAGGCCCTGCAAAACCGAAGGGGAAATGAGCTGCGAGCCTGAGAAAGAAAACCCAGTCTTCACCGCAGGGAAGAGATGCAAACCCGCCGGTTGCCTGAAAAGTCTCACGTTTCAGAGCCATGGCGGAAGGCACCAGAAAGCACCAGCGCAACAGGGCATTAAAACAGTCCCCCTCAGTTCCCGCACCATTTTCCGGTATGAGAAAATCCACACCAAACACCTCATGCCGGGTTTGTGCAACACCATAGGCTACGGGAAAGCCACGGTTTAATACATTTACGAGCTGCTGCACATGGTTGCCCAACCAGAGATCATCAGAATCGAGGAACATGAGTATATCGCCAGTTGCAGCTGCGACGCCTGCATTGCGAGCCCGCCCCGGGCCGACGCCATGGAGCCTCATGGTGATAATATCCGGAAACAGGGTATTCACTTCAGCAAGCGTAGCATCCGTTGAACCGTCATCAACGACTATTATTTCTACTCGGAAGAACTGTTGCCGCATGACACTTTCAATGGCTTCAAGCGTCATGTGGCAGCGGTTTTTGGTCGGTATTACACAACTTATCTTCAATGAGTCACCTGAACCCTTTTTTATGAGACGGTCTGCTGCATGTTTGTAATTTAACAGACTAATATATTGTCATGCCAGAAGGAAAAGAATAAAGTGCAAAACTAAGTTTTTAAATGGGGCGCATGTGTATCCCTTGGGAACCGAGGACAAGCATTCTGACCATTGTTGCGTAAAAAGGGGAGCAAGTCAACAATGCTGACTGATCATCTGATTATAAATCTTCTCATTATTCTGGCAGTAGCCTGGCCCATGGGGGCGCTTTTTGTCCGTCTGGGGCTACCGGTAATGCTCGGTCAGCTTGTCACAGGTCTGCTGCTGGGACCAGCGGTGTTTAATATCGTAAGTCCTTCAGAGGCCTTAACGTTTCTTGCCGATCTGGGAATATTTTTTGCCATGTTCTATGCCGGCATGGAGATGGACCCCAATGAGCTTCTTGAACATATCTGGCCCTCACTGGCTGTGGCAGTTGGTGGATTTGTGCTGCCCTTTGCCATGGGATTTTTTGTAGCCCGATATTTTGGAGGAACCGTCTTCCAGTCGCTCTTTATCGGTATCGGCCTTTCCGTCACGGCCATAGCGGTGCAGGCAGTTATACTGCAGGAGATGCAGATCCACAAAACCAGCATCGGCCATATTATCATGGGCGCAGCAATTGCAGATGATATCCTTTCCCTGATCGGGCTTTCCATCCTGCTGGGTTTGGTAAAAACAGGCACGGTCGAAACTGTCGGCATCCTCGTGATCATTCTCAAAGTCGCAGCATTTTTTGCCTTCACCATCATGGCAGGCCATTTCGTGGTTCCGATCTTTACCAAAAGGCTGGAGGACTACAATGCGAAGGGGTTTACTTTTGCCATGATATCAGCCCTGGTCATGGCAACTGCAGCGGAACTGGCAGGTCTGCATACTGTCATAGGGGCGTTTCTGGCCGGTCAGTTTGTCCGCAAGGAGATTATGCATGAGAATATTTACAATGCCATAGGCGACAGATTCTACGGCTTGAGTTACGGCTTTTTGATGCCCGTCTTTTTTGCTTCCCTGGCGTTTCATATCCATTTCCAGTGGAATCTTTCTTTCCTGCTTCTTGTCACTGCAATTACCGTTACCGCCATAGTGGGCAAACTGGTGGGTTGCGGGATTGGTGCTTTATCATTCCGCTACAGCCTGCGCGAATCCACTATTATAGGGTTTGGAATGAACGGTCGAGGGGCCGTGGAACTTGTCATTGTTGCTGTGGTAATTGCGCTCAGCAATGATCTTTTGGCCCAGGGGGTCATCAGCGAGCCCCTGTTAACAGAGGACCAGTTTTCAGCCCTGGTGCTCATGGCCTTTATTACCACACTTCTTGCCCCGTTGATGCTCAGATGGTCGGTGATCAAAACCTGCAGCGGCAATGAGAAAGAACAGTTCTGCCAACTCTGGTCTGATAAAAAAAGAGATTAATCTACTGCTATAAAAGACAAGTGCTGTAAAAGATTCTAAAAATCATTTACCCTGCGATTTTGCATCACATAATTAGACAGGTCCGCCTATGGAAACTTCTCTGCTGATGCAGCTTACCCAGGAATTCCAGGCCCTTTCCGGAGCCGACGCTCTGGCGGTTTTTACCCTTGCCATACTGGAAGGTATTCTTTCTGTTGATAATTCGCTGGTCCTGGCCATTCTGGTGCGGACACTTCCGAAAGAGCAGCAGAAGAAAGCCCTGATGTACGGCATCGGCGGAGCTTTTTTTTTCAGGGTTGTGGCCCTGGTTTTTGCCGCCCACCTGATGCGTTTTGTCGCCTTTAAAGTTATTGGTGGCGGCTACCTGGTCTATCTGGCCATGAAACACATGTTCTTTTTCTATAAGGAAGATGCCCACCAGTCCCGGCCAAAAGTTGCCGCCAGTTTCTGGAAGACGGTCCTGATAGTCGAATTCACGGATATTGCCTTTTCCATTGACAGCATCACCACAGCAGTGGCTATGAGTAATAAGCTTTTAATAATCTGGTTGGCAGGTATTATGGGGATTATTTTCCTGCGCTTTGCTGCAGGATTATTTATCCGAATGCTTGAGAAGCTGCCAAAACTGGAGGATCTTGCCTACCAGCTTATTTTTTTCGTGGGCACCAAACTCCTGCTGGAAGGCTTTCACATAGAGATCAGCCATGCTGTTTTCTGGATGATGATGGCAGTTATTGCCATACTTGGCTCTGCCCTGGTGTACCGCGACTATTACCAGACAAAGACAGCGTCTCGCTTTCACAATCGCCTCCTGGGCCGGCTCAAGGCGCAAGAGATAACCGTTGATGAGATCCTGGCGCTGGAATATGTGCCCCGTGAAATTATTTCATATTTACGCGATAGCGGTGTCCTTAGAGTCCAGCAAAAAGAATGATCTTTTTACTGTTTTGATCGAGAGAA
>Ga0102956_1000082_pt1 | contig 29104 bp, 27 predicted proteins | sample SalPonF2_A_D2_MG_FD_84515 | JGI IMG/M metagenome (GOLD analysis project Ga0102956, IMG submission 84515) | Salt pond soil microbial communities from South San Francisco under conditions of wetland restoration - Salt Pond MetaG SF2_A_D2_MG ...
CCAAACTGAAATATCCAATGAGAGAAGTCTTCCTGCGATTACTTACAATCGCGTGCGCAAAGGGTCCCGGGTCATTTTCGCGCTTGAGCAATACTAGTCTGAAGCGGCGGTGACTTGAACCATGAATGCAACAATGACCGAACGTCGATAACTGCTCCGGAACCGGTTTCGCTTTACTCGCGGCCGGCCGCGATAACACAGTGCTGAGTTCAACAGCATTACGCAGCAACAGGTTAGACTGGTAAGGTATTCGAAATGCCCTGGCTCAGGGTTGTCGATATCAATGAGATGTGACCGGCACGATCGCGTGCCTGGCCAGCCGGGTTCAATGCATGCAATATTCCCGACTCCGCTTCCTGATCATTCCAGTCCTTGTATTCGGCGCGCTGATTTATGCGTTGCCGAAGACGGAAGACCGGAATCGAGGCACGCAATCCGGGCAGTCGCAGGCGGGCCAGCGCAGTCCCGCGGGCGGGCGCATTGTGCTGGACGAGACATTCGAAAGTTACAGCGCATGTGACGCTGCCGCGCGGGTTGTCGCGAAGGAGTTGACCGGCAGTGGCGTGAGAACTGCGCTGGCCTCCAGGAATGCCCTGGCGGGAACCACGGTGTACAAGGTCTATTATCCCGATGCTTCGGGGCAGCTCTCGTGCCGGCAGGGAAGGCTTGTCAATGAGATCTTCGAACAGAGATAACGACCAACCCGTCAAGAAACGTCCCTAAGAAACGTCCCGTCCCTAAGAAACGTCCCGGGTTTATTTTTTCGTCCCTAAGAAACGTCCCGGGTTTATTTTTTCGCCCAGGAAAATAGACCCGGGACCTTTTTACGGGAAAATAGACCGGGAAAATAGACCCGGGACCTTTTCAACGTCGCGGGACCTTTTCAACGTCGCGGGACCTTTTCAACGTCGGGCCCTGAATGGATCCGGGGCCTTTTGCCGCCGGTCTGCAACGCCTGTGCTTTCCGGCGATGTATCGTAGTGGCGCCCGCACCGGGGTATGCTCCCGGTCAATACAACATCAACAGGAGTTTCCGCATGCTCGGATATGCAACCATCGGTACCAAGGACATGGATCGCGCAGTCGCGTTTTACGACGCATTGCTTGGGGAGGTAGGTGCGTCCCAGCTATTTGGCATGGATCGCATCAAGTTCTACGGCACCTCGATGGACGCCGCGATGCTTGCTATCTGCATCCCGTACAACGAGGAGCCCCACCAGCCTGGCAACGGCAACATGGTGGCCATCCCCGGCGGTGACAAGGCCGGCGTCGACAAGCTCTACGCGAAGGCGCTCGAGCTCGGCGCGACGGATGACGGAGCGCCTGGTGAACGCATCCCGGGAGTCTTCTATGGCGCCTACGTTTTCGATCCGGATGGCAACAAGCTCTGTTTCTTCGAGATGACCCCGGGGTAAGCGCTACGCGAGGTATGGCCGAGGAACACGATACCGGTCCTGTTTTCGCCACCGTTTGGTGATTACCAGTCCGCAGCGCCGGTGTCGTGAACCGTGCGGGAACTCGTACCCGGGCATAGAAAGTAGACTCGGCGGTTTTCCGCTGCCACGTTGTGTTGATCGGAGACGATGTTGTGGCGGTACGCCCGGCTCTACTCGATATTCTGCACCTGCTCGCGCATCTGCTCGATCGCCACTTTGATGTCCACGGCGATGCGGGTGGTTTCCGTGTCGGGTGACTTGGATCCGATCGTGTTCGCCTCGCGGTTCAGTTCCTGCATCAGGAAATCCAGGCGCCGCCCCACCGGTTTGCTTTTTGCCAGCGTGTCACGCACTTCCTTTACGTGACTGTCGAGGCGGTCGAGTTCCTCGTCGATATCGGATTTCTGGGCGAGGATCGCAACTTCCTGCTCCAGCCGTTGCGGATCGAGCTCGGCGCAGATCTGGGCGATGCGGTCGTCGAGGCGCTGGCGGATTGTCTGCTTCACGTCTGGCGCCCGTTGCCGCATCGCGGCGACGGCCTCGTCGATGCTGTCACAGCGATCGAGGATCACCGCGTGCATCCGCGCGCCTTCGGATTCCCGCATTGTTTGCATCTGGGTGAGCGCCTGTTCGAACAGATCGGTTGCCGCGGCCAGCAGCTCGGTGATGTCGCGTTCCGGCTCTTCCAGCAGCCCCGGCCAGCGCAGGATGTCGAGCGCATCGGGATGCGTCGCGTCCGGATGAAGCTTGCGCACCGTGCGAAGCAGTTCGAGCAACCGGTGCAGAGTCTCGCTGCGGATTCCCGATTCCGTGGCCGTGGTCACAGCGGCGCGAAAGCGAAGTCCGCAATCTACCTTTCCACGCGACAGCTTCTTGCCGAGCCGCTTGCGCAGTTCCGGTTCGAGGCGGCGAAAGTCTTCGGGCATTTTGAACTGAGCATCGAGAAAACGATGATTGACGGCACGCAGTTCCCAGACCAGGTCTCCCTGTTCGAGTTGCGCTTCGACACGGGCGAAGCCGGTCATACTGCATGTCATTCGGATACCTGCGATGGTTGCGCGCCGAGGGCGCGGATGCGGACGTTGCCGGAACAGCGCGTATACTCTGCGCCTGGCCGGTGCCGGATGGTGTGTCGGGCGCCAGTTTAGCGCAAGCGACAGGGGAGAACACGGGTTGGAAATGGAGCGCGCCGAGGTCAGCCTGCTGGGCCACCGCGAGGAAAATCAGGATCGTTGCGGCATTGTCGACAACGACGGGGCGACGTTGATGCTGGTCATCGACGGCATGGGTGGCCACAGCGATGGCGCGCTGGCGGCGCAAACCACGCTCGACCTGGTTGGCGAGCGGTTCGGCGCCGAGTCTATTCCGCTGTTCGATGCCCCCGGTTTTCTCCACCGTTCCATCGGCCGGGCTCACGACCGCCTGGTCCAGATTGGCAGGGCGCAGTCTTTGGAGGCGCGCCCGCGCGCGACCTGCACGATTTGCCTGGTACAGGATGGCAACGCGTTCTGGGGTCACGTCGGCGACAGCCGAATTTATCTGATTCGCAACAACAAGATTGCCGCCCGCACCCGCGATCACAGCCATGTCGAATTGCTGCTGCGCGAGGGCCTGATCTCGGAGGAAGAGGTCCACACCCACCCGATGCGCAACTACGTCGAGTGCTGTCTCGGCGGCGATGCGGTGTTGCCGGAAATGACAATCAGCGCGCGCCATCGGCTCGAGCCCGGCGATCTCCTGATGGCCTGCTCGGACGGGTTGTGGTCGGGCGTTAGCGAGGATGACATCGGCGCCCTCGGCGGCCTGGCCGACGGCGAACTCGAACAGGGACTCGAAGCCCTCGCGCAACGCGCGGTGGATGCCAACGGACCCTACAGCGATAATACGACCATCGCGGCATTGCGCTGGCGCGGATAGGATCGCCGGCGGCGCTTGGTCGTCACCCAGTCACCAATTTTTGAAGCCGAGGTTACTCATGCGCCCCAGTGGTCGTACGCCGGACCAGCTGCGCGAGATCGAATTCTTGCGCCATTTCACCAAACACGCAGAGGGCTCGGTACTGACCCGTTGCGGCGATACCCATGTGCTGTGCACAGCCTCGGTCGAGGAGCGCGTGCCCGGCTGGCTGCGCGGCCGCGGCGAGGGCTGGGTCACGGCCGAGTACGGCATGTTGCCGCGGGCAACCCACGACCGTTCCGGGCGCGAGGCCGCGCGCGGCAAACAGGGCGGCCGCACGCTCGAGATCCAGCGCCTGATCGGGCGCTCGCTGCGTGCGGTGATGGACCTGCGTGCGCTGGGCGAGCGCAGCATTACCATCGACTGCGACGTGTTGCAGGCCGACGGCGGTACCCGAACGGCCTCGATTACCGGCGCCTATATTGCGCTCGCCGATGCGCTGGGCAAGCTGGTCGCCTCAGGCAAGCTGAAAAAGAACCCGTTGTACGGGCAGCTCGCAGCGGTGTCGGTGGGGATCTATCGCGGCGTTCCGGTGCTCGATCTCGACTACGCCGAAGATTCCGCGGCCGAGACCGACATGAATGTCGTAATGAACGAGTCCGGTGCGTTTATCGAGGTGCAGGGCACGGCCGAAGGGCATGCGTTCCGCCGCGACGAACTCGACCAGATGCTGGGGCTCGCCCAGGACGGGATCAGCCAGTTGATGGCGGCGCAGACCGCCGCGCTCGCGCAATGAGCATCACTGTCCCCGCGCGCCGGCTGGTGCTGGCCACCGCCAACCGGGGCAAGTTGAAAGAATTGCGGGAATTGCTCGCGGAGCAGGATTGCGCGGTGTTGTCACAAGCGGAATTCAACGTGGAGTCGGTCGAAGAGACCGGTCTCACGTTTATCGAGAATGCGTTGCTGAAAGCGCGTCATGCCGCCGAACAGTCGGGATTGCCGGCGGTCGCCGACGATTCCGGGCTCGTGGTGGATGCGCTCGAAGGCCGGCCGGGCATTCACTCGGCCCGGTTTGCCGGCGAGGATGCCAGCGACGCCGATAACGTCGCGCTGTTGCTCGAGAAACTCGACGGAGTGCCGGAGCCGCACCGCGGCGCGCGGTTTGTCTGTGCGATGGCGTTGCTGCGCTTCCCGTCCGACCCGGTCCCGCTGATCTGCGAAGGAAGCTGGCAGGGACGAATCGCGATGAGCCCGCGCGGCAGCGGCGGGTTTGGGTACGATCCGGTATTCATTACCGCAGACGGCAGAACCTCGGCCGAACTCAGCGCGGCGGAGAAGAACCGCCTGAGCCACCGCGGCCAGGCGGTCCGCGAGCTGGTACGGCTTTTGCCCGCCGCCTGGCCGGCCGCCTGAGGCGGCCGCTGTGCGGCGGATGACGACGGCATTGCAGGTGCGGTGATGGCAGCGCCGATGGCACCGGCCGGCCCCGGCGCTACATTGCCGCTCGGGTTGTACGTCCATCTGCCGTGGTGCGTTCGCAAGTGCCCCTATTGCGACTTTAACTCGCACCAGGTCAAGGATGATCTGCCCGCGCGCGCCTACACCGATGCCCTGATCGCCGACTTGCGAGCTGAGGCGGCGCTGGCCGGCGCGCGGACCGTCTCCACGGTCTTTTTTGGCGGCGGGACGCCGAGCTTGTTTCCGGGCGAGGAGATAGCGCGGATTCTCGATGCGGTGCGCGCTGTGCTCGACCTTGCCGAAGACGCCGAAATCACGCTGGAGGCCAATCCCGGTGCCAGCGATGCGGGCCGGTTTGCCGCGTACGCCGCGGCCGGCGTTAACCGGCTCTCGATCGGGGCTCAGAGTTTCGATGCCGCGATGCTGAGCGCGCTCGGGCGAATTCACGGCCCCGGCGAAATTGCCGATGCCGTTGCAATGGCGCGCGCTGCCGGCATCGGCAATATCAACATCGATCTGATGTTCGGCTTGCCTCACCAGGACCAGCGCGGTGCCGTCGCGGATCTGAGCTCGGCGCTGGCGCTGGCCCCGGAACACATCTCGTACTACAACCTTACGCTTGAGCCAGGTACCCATTTTGCGAGCCACCCGCCGCCGCTGCCAGCCGAAGAGGCGATCTGGGAGATCCAGGACGGCGGTCACCGCCTGCTCGACGATGCGGGGTTCGAGTGCTATGAAGTATCGGCGTTTGCCCGCCCGGGACGGCGCTGCCGCCACAATGTGAACTACTGGCGCTTTGGCGACTACCTCGGGGTCGGTGCCGGGGCCCACGGCAAGCTGACGGATAACACGACCGCGCAGGTGACACGCAGCGAGAAAACCCGCTCGCCGCGGCTGTACATGGCGCAGGCAGAAAGCGGCCGGATTGGACGTGGCGAACGGGTAGTTGCTGCCCCGGACCTGGTGTTCGAGTACATGCTGAATGCTCTGCGCCTGCGCGAAGGGTTCGACTTTGACGACTTCGAGCGCGCCACCGGGCTGCCGGCGGCGGTGCTCGAGACGCCTCTGGAGCGGGCCGCCGAACGCGGCTTGATCGCAACCGATGATGCCGGGAGCCTGGCGCCGACCGCGCTGGGCAATCGCTTTCTCAACGATCTCCAGGCGATGTTTCTGCCCTGACGGCACCCGCTGCCGATGGTATTGCCGGTATGCTGTGGCCATATGGATGATTACCACCCGGTCGATTGTGCGACTTACTGCCGTTACGAACTCGCGATCCTGCGGCGCCAGGCCCTTATGCTGCGCTGGCGTGACGACACGGGAATTGTGCATCTCGAGGTCGTCGTACCGCGCGATTTGAAAACCTCGCGGGGCGTCGAGTACCTGGAAGCCGAGAACGTCGAGGGGCGCTCGCTGAGCCTGCGCCTGGACACGATCGCGTTCTCTCGCCCGGCCCCGCACCGGTCAGCTCAGGCCAGTCGGCGAGCCGGGATAATCCCGTGAATTGGCCCATCTAGGGGTTCCCCTTATACACAGCGGCGAACAATCGCCCCGGAAATCGCCGCTCGCGCCCATCGGGCCGATGCCAGCCAGATCTGAATAAACACAACCTTCTGATTTAATTGATATTAAGTGCCGGTGGCGAAAAAATCCCCAACCCTTGCACGGTGCTTGTTTTTCCGGGGGAGCGATGCGGTTTACGGGTGTCGTCCACAGAGTTATCCACAGGATTTGTGGATAACGGGTAAACCTTTTTGGATCACTCGTAGTAGGCGATTAAACTTAAAGTAATGTCTTAAGCTTTGTATGGGCTGGCGGCGGTCGGCATGTATACTGTGCCGCTCGTTCCGGCGCTTGCCTGTGGCCCCAAGCACGGGTAGAATCGCGCGCCTTTTCCGATTTCCGGCGTTAACGACCGCACGCCGCAGAGAGTTTTATCATGAAAGCGAACATTCATCCCGATTACACCGAAATGAAGGTTGTCTGCAGTTGCGGCAACGCGTTTACGACGCGCTCGACGCTTGGCGAGGAGCTGCATGTCGAGGTGTGCTCGAATTGCCACCCGTTCTACACTGGCAAGCAGAAAATTCTCGACTCCGGCGGCCGCGTCGATCGGTTCCGCAAGAAATACGGAAACCTCGGCGGACGGTAGACGTTTCGGACAGAGATATTGAAGAAGGGCGCCGCTGGCGCCCTTTTTTTGTGCAATCGTTGCGGCTGCGGTAGCGGCCCGACCCTTGTTATACTCCCCAGGCTGCCGCTCAAGGCCGCAGGCACGCCGAAAAATAGTTACGGTGCGACCACAGGCGAGCGGCCGGCCGTTTTCGTCCGGCAGGCGGCGGCGCCCGGCATGGCGTTAAGGACATGCCTCGAGATCGCGAACAAAAAGGCGATCGTTTAGCCAGAAGCGACCAGGAAGCAAGCAGAATGACTATCAAGCGCTACGAACTAAAGAATCTGCAGACCAACGACATCCTGACTCTTGACGCCCACGAGGGCTCGATTGGGCCCGATGTCATTGATATCAGCGGTCTTTACGCCAAGGAAGGGGCTTTCACTTTTGATCCCGGATTTGTCGCCACGGCGAGCTGCGAGAGCAAGATCACCTTTATCGACGGCGAGAAGGGCGTGCTGATGTACCGGGGCTATCCGGTTGGTCAGCTCGCCGAGCATTCAAACTTTCTCGAAGTAGCCGCATTGTTGCTGTATGGCGAACTGCCGACGCGTATCCAGCTGGATGCCTTTACTCATTCGATCATGCATCACACGATGATCAACGAGACGCTGCTGCGATTCTTCAATGGATTTCATTACGACGCCCACCCGATGGCCATGGTGTCGGGCGTGGTCGGTTCGATGTCCGCCTTCTATCACGACTCGACCGACATCTCGAACCCGGAACACCGTGAGATCTTCGCCCATCGCATCATCGCGAAAATCCCGACGGTGGCGGCGGCCGCCTACAAGCACTCGATCGGTCAGCCGTTCATCTACCCGCGCAACGATCTCGACTATTGCGGCAATCTGCTGAACATGTTCTTTGCCGTGCCCTGTGACGACTACGAGATCGACCCGATCGCCGCCGAGGCGCTCGACCTGTTGTTTATCCTGCATGCCGATCACGAGCAGAACTGCAGCACGTCTACGGTGCGCCTCGCCGGCAGTTCCGGTGCCAACCCCTACGCCGCCATTGCGGCAGGCGTCTCGGCGCTATGGGGTCCGGCGCATGGCGGGGCGAACGAGGCAGTGCTGAGGATGCTCGAGACGATAGGCACGACCGCCGACATCCCGCGCTTCATCAAGAAGGCGAAAGACAAGGACGATCCGTTCCGGCTGATGGGTTTTGGTCACCGTGTCTATAAGAATTACGACCCGCGCGCGACGATCATCCGCAAGATGTGTCACAAGGTGCTGGAGCGGATCGGCGACAACGATAATCCGCTGTTCGAGCTGGCACTCAAGCTCGAGGAAATGGCGCTGAACGACGATTACTTCGTCGAGAAAAAGCTCTATCCGAACGTCGACTTCTACTCCGGTATCATCTACGAGGCGCTGGGAATCCCGAAATCGATGTTCACTGTGATGTTCGCAATCGCACGGACCGTGGGCTGGGTGGCGCACTGGCAGGAGATGATTGCCGACCCGGGTGGGCGCATCGGCCGGCCGCGACAGCTATATACGGGTCCGACCGAACGCGATTACGTTGCGGTGGACCAGCGCGTCTAGACGCTTTCCCCAACCGCACTCTCGGCCGAAAGCAGCGCTTCGACGTCGGCCAGGCGCGCGCGCCGCATCGGCCGACCGTCTACCGGGCTTTGCGGCGGCTGGCGCATGCCGATAAACGGAAACACGGTGGCGACCACCTGCGCCCCCGCTGCCTCGAAGCGAAACACCGGCCGGTACTCGATGCGGTCGTCGCTGTATCGCACCCGTTTTTCCTCAGACTCGTACGGTATGCCCTGCGCCATCAGTTTAAGCGCGACGTCCTCGGTCGCATCGGCGAACAGGTGCAGGTTGATATCGCTGTATTCGGTCGCGGTACCTTTCAGCACGGCGCCTACCAGGCGCGGTTCGAACTCGGCCAGCAGGGTCATCGCCTGTTTGGCAAGTTCGCGCTGGCGGCGAAGCTGGTCGTCACGGCTGTCCTGGCCAAACAGGCGCTGCCGGTCGATGACCGCCAGCTCGATTTCGCGATTGCTCGGTAATGCGGCGCGATCGGTAACCCCGAGCCGATGTGCGGCCTTGCGTTTGGCCTGACCGAAATCGGACAGCCATTCCTCGGCCATGATGCGCGCTGCTTCTTCTGCGACCAGGCTGCGCAGCTGTTCGCTGCGGCCGTTCAGTTTCTTCGCCATGGGCTCGATTAAACCTGTGCGGATGGTTCAGAACAAGGGCTCTTCTTCTTCGTCCCCGGGTTCGGGAATACGGGCGGTTTCGCCACTGTCGGCTTCGGTCGGAACGCGCTCGACGCGGAAGGTCTCGAACACGGCGCCGCGATCGCCCGCCGATGCCAGTAACCCGGTCTCGGGTGAAATACGTACGGTTACCAGCCCGCCCGGCGGGACGCGACTGGCCTCCGGAAGTCCGGCCGTGGCCTCACGCATGAAATAGATCCACATCGGCAAGGCGGTGCGCCCGCCTTCCTCGCGCCGGCCGAGCGACCGTTCCTTGTCGAAGCCTACCCACGCGGTGGCCACGATATCGGGAGTGAAACCGCTGAACCACGCATCGCGGCGATCATTGGTCGTGCCGGTTTTGCCCGCCATATCGCCGCGTTTCAGCTCACGGTAGGCGCGCACCCCGGTTCCACGGCGAACCACGTCGCGCATCAGGTCGGTAATCAGGTATGCGTTCTGCGCCGGGATCGCCCGCGACGCCACGCGTAGCATTGGGTTGTCGCCGTCGAGCCGCGGATCTGCGAGTGCAGTTTCGAACCCGGTGTCCCGCAGCAGTACCGGGTCGACAGTCGACGGATTGGTGTCCGCCGCCCCCGAAGCGCCGCCATCGAGGCTGAACAGGCTGGAGCTGCCTTGTTGTCCGCGGCCGTTTGCGCCGGTCTCGGTGGTCTGTTCGCACGCCTCGCAGACGATCGCCGGGTCGGCCTCGAACAGTATCTCGCCGTTGGCAGAGCGAATGCGATCGATAAAATACGGTTCGGTCCGGTAGCCGCCATTGGCGAACACCGTATAACCCTGGGCGATCTGCAGCGGCGTTACCGTTGCGCTTCCGAGCGCCAGCGACAGGTTGCGCGGTAGATCGCCCGGCGGAAAACCGAAACGCTGCACATAGTCGAGTGCAAAACCGACGCCAATCTCGCGCAGCAGGCGGATCGATACCATGTTCCTGGAGCGGATCAGCGCTTCGCGCAGCCGGGTCGGACCGTAAAACCGACCGCTGTAGTTCTCGGGCCGCCAGGTTCCCTCGAGGGCCGCATCCTGGAACACCACCGGGGCATCGTTGATCAGGCTCGCGGCCGTGAAGCCGCGTTCCAGTGCCGCCGAATAGATGAACGGTTTGAACGACGAGCCGGGCTGGCGCCGCGCCTGGACAGCTCGATTGTATTTACTGGTGTAGTAGTCGAACCCGCCGGTCAGCGAAACGATGGCACCGTCGCGCGGGTCCATCGCGATCATCGCGCCCTGCGCCTCGGGCAGTTGTGCGAGCTCCCACTTGCCGCTGGCCACGCGAATCAGGTAGACCACATCGCCCGGTACCAGGATTTCAGCGGCACTCTTCGGTTCCGGCCCGCGCGTGTTCTGATCGACGAAAGCCCGGGCCCAGGCGAGTCCGGACCAGTCGACTTTGACGTCGCGCCCGTCGCGCAGCGTCAGTTCGGCATTCTTTTCGCCGACCCCGGTGACCAGCCCGAGATGAAGGTCGGCCGGCTGGCTAAAGGTTTCCAGCAATCCGAGCCAGGCAATCCTGCCCTCTGCGACTACCTCTGGCGCACGCGCCACCGGCCCGCGGAAACCATGACGGCGGTCGTATTCGAGCAGCGCCTGGCGCAGGGCGCGCACCGCGGCGCTTTGCAGACGGCTGTCGAGAGTCGTAGTGACCTCGTAACCGTCGTTGTAGGCGTCGCGGCCGTAACGATTGAGCATTTCGACCCTGACCTGCTCCGCGACGTATGGCGCGACCGAATCGACCGTGGGACCATGCAGCGCGGCCGGTGCCGCGGCCGCCATTGCCTCTTCGTATTGTGCCGGCGTGATCTTGCCCAGTTCCTGCATGCGCCGCAGTACGTAGGCCCGGCGCTCGCGGGCTCGCTGCGGGCTGGTGATCGGATTGTCGCGCGAAGGCGCTTTTGGCAGGCCCGCAATCGTTGCAATCTCCGCCAACGAGAGCCGGTCCAGATCCTTGCCGTAGTAGACCTCTCCCGCTGCCGCGATGCCGTAAGCACGCTGACCGAGGAATATCTTGTTCAGATAGAGAGTCAGAATTTCCTGTTTGCTCAGCTCGGTCTCGATTCGAAGCGCAAGAAAAATCTCCTTGATCTTGCGCACATAGGTTTTCTCGCGGGTCAGGAAAAAATTCCGCGCAAGCTGCATCGTGATCGTGCCGCCGCCCTGGCGACGTTCTCCGGTCATTGCCAGCGAAATCACCGCCCGGGTCAGTCCCTGGTAGTCGACGCCGGGATGTTCGAAGAAGCGATCATCCTCGGCTGCGAGGAATGCATCGACTGCCTGCTGCGGCAGTTGTTCGTAACGAACCGGCAGCCGTCGCTGTTCGCCGAACTCTGCCATCAGGCGTCCGTCGCGGGTGTAAATCCGCAGCGGTACCTGCAGTTTGACCTCGCGCAGCGTCTCGACGTCGGGAAGCGCCGGCGCAATATAGAAGTAGGCCGCCAGCACCGCCAGTGACAGTACAGCCGCAAGCGTCAAAACCGCGGCCAGTAGCAAGTATGGAAGTTTGATAAAGAGTTTCATCTAAAAACTGTGATCACGTCCTTGCCTCGCCCGGAGCGATTATGCATCATCGACCGCAGGCTCAAGGGCAAACCCAACGAAAGCTGGGGACGCAAAACCACCGGTCTACGGGATCATCCTAGGACAGCGGGGTTGCCGGTCGCCAACGGAGAATCCGGATCGCATCCGGAACCGCAGGTCGCTGTCACCCTCATTTTCCTCCGAAATCCCGCAAATCCGGCGCGCAAGTCTCCGCTGCCGATGGGTAAGTTATCAGATACAGATGCCGAGAGGTATTGACGGGTATTCGCGCCTCGACAACGCGAATACCCCTTTGATAACGACATCCCTTGTCATAATGTGAGGATAGTCACATACAAATAGTTGCTTTTACTGGTAATTAGTTATTTACATCAGTTAAAGCCGTGATCTATCTTGTCGCGTTAAACCGTCGCCATTAAAGGAAAAAATGTGTTAATCGGCGCTAAACAGAAGTCGCTCTTAGGCCTCGACATCACAACTTCCTCGGTAAAGCTTGTAGAGCTTGCCCAGAGTGGTGGTCAGTTCCGTGTCGAGTCGTATTCAGCTGAACCGACTCCGCCCAACTCGGTGAACGAGAAGGCAATCGTCGATGCTGAAGCCGTTGGTGAAGCGGTCCGCCGGGCAGTCAAGCGCTCCGGTGCGAAAAGCCGCGAGGCAGCGGTCGCCATCAGCGTGGACGCTGCCATCACAAAGGTAATCCAGCTCCCGTCCAGCCTTTCCGAATCGGAACTCGAAGGTCAGGTCGAACTCCAGGCCGACCAGTACATACCGTTTCCCATGGAAGAGGTCAGCTACGATTTCGAGGTAATCGGACCCTCGGTCAAGGACCCGGACACCCGCGATGTACTGCTGGTGGCCAGTCGCACCGAGAATGTCGAGCAGCGTCAGGCGGCCGTCGAGGCTGCCGGGCTGGCCGCGAAAGTGGTGGATGTCGAATCGTTCGCACTGGAAAACGCGTGCCTGTTGCTGACTCACCAGATGCCCGACGGTGGCATCGAGCACAACGTCGCGGTTGTGGACTTCGGAGCCAGCAGCACCACGTTCAGTGTGTTGCGCGACCTCAAGGTCACCTATACCCGTGACTTTGCCTTCGGCGGTCAGCAGCTGACCGAAGAAATCATGCGCACCTACGGGCTGTCGATGGAAGACGCCGGCAGGGCCAAAAAGGAAGGCGGTCTGCCGAGCAACTACGAACCCGAAGTGCTCGATCCCTTTATGGACGATATGTGTCAGCAGGTCAGCCGTTCGTTGCAGTTCTTCCTCGCCTCGGGTGGCGGACGCGAGCAGCCCGAGCAGATCATCGTTTGCGGCGGTTGCGCGAATATCCCGGGTGTGTCCGACCTGATCGCCAGTCGTGTTGGAATCCCGACGCTGGTCGGCGATCCGCTCGGCCAGATGAAGATCTCGTCCAAAGCCAAGGCCCAGGGAGTCAAGCGCGATGCCACGGCATTGCTCACCGCTTTCGGTCTCGCACTGAGGAGCTTCGACTGATATGCCAAGAATCAACCTATTGCCCTGGCGCGAGGAACTGCGTAAGGAACGGCAAAAGAATTTCGCCGTCGCCACGGGCATCGCGATCGTGTTTGGCGTCCTGGTAGTGATGTTTTCGAACTACGTCTACAACATCCGGATCGAATACCAGAATTCGCGTAACCAGCTACTGCGCGGCGAAATCACGGCGCTCGATGCGCAGATCAAGGAAATCCTCGATCTGGAGGCCAAGAAAGAACGCCTGCTCAATCGCATGGAGATCATTGAACAGCTCCAGCGCAGTCGCCCGGAATCCGTACACCTCGTCGAGCAACTGGTGCGTACAGTGCCGGACGGCGTTTTTCTGACGTCGGTCAAGCAGGTGGGTCAGCGCCTGGAGCTGAAGGGCGGAGCCGAGTCGAACACGCGAGTATCCGCCTACATGCGCAATATCGATTCCTCGGATTGGTTAACCGATCCGCGCCTCGAGAAGATCGAGGTTGTTGACCGGACCGGTCAGAGAGTCAGCGAGTTCTCGATTACCGCACGCCAGGTATCGACGATTACGGAGGACCAGGGGTAATGAATTTTATCGAACAACTCCGCAATCTGGATATCAACGATATCGGCCGCTGGCCACTGGCTTTTCGCGCGATCGTGATCGGCCTGATCTTTGTGCTGGTCGCCGCTGGCGGATTCTACCAGTTTGCCTGGAAGTCCAAATCACCGCTGCTCGAGAGGGCAAAGGCGCAGGAAGTCGAATTGCGGGCCAGCTTCGAGGCGAAGCAACGCAAGGCGGCAAACTTCGAGGCCTACAAGGCGCAGCTGCAGGAAATCGAGCAGTCGTTTGGCACGATGTTGCGGCAGTTGCCAGGCAAGACCGAGGTACCGTCGCTACTCGTCGATATTTCGCAAACGGGTCTCGCCGCCAGTCTCGATGAGAAGCTGTTCCAGCCGAATCCCGAAATGCGTAAGGACTTTTACGCCGAGTTGCCGATCCGCATTCGCCTGATAGGCAGTTATCACGAGATCGGACAGTTTGTCAGCGATATCGCCCAGTTGCCGCGAATTGTGACGTTGCATGACATTGAAATTAAGCCAGATAAGGATCAGCCCGATGAACTGGTGCTGGATCTGACCGCGAAGACCTATCGCTATCTGGATGATGACGAGGAGGCTGGGGGCTGATGCGAGTGAAGAGCGTAATCAGAGGCGTTGCCGGTTGTTGCCTGATGCTGGCCCTGGCCGGTTGCTCGGGAGATATGAGCGATCTGCAGAGCTATGTGAACGAGGTAAAGGCGCGTCCGGGTGGCCGCATCGAGCCATTGCCGCAGATCGAGCCGCCGCCGAGTTTCGCGTATGCCGCGGACACTGAGCGTCCGCCGTTTACACCTTATCGGCCCGGTGCCGATCAGCCTGGCGGAGGGCCGCGTCCCGATGCTGAGCGGCCGAAGGATTTTCTCGAGCGGTATCCGCTCGACACGCTGCGCATGGTGGGCAGCATAGCGAGAGAGGGAAGCCTCTACGGACTGGTACAGGACCCGGATGGTTTGATCCACCGGATTCTGCCGGGGAACTACCTTGGTCAGAACGACGGCCGGGTAACAGACATTAGCGATGGTGAAATCGCATTGGTTGAAATCGTGCCCGATGGGGTCGGGGGCTACGTAGAACGCCCGGCGGGATTGGCGCTGAGCGAATAGGGTTCTAGGGAGAAAGTGAAAATGACGCGCAACTTCAAGCCGATAGGCGAGGCCTCCAAATGGGTAAGGCTTCTGGTTCTTTGCGCTGGAATGCTAGCGATGCCGCTGGCAGTCCAGGCACAGCAACCGAGCAGAACCTTGCAGGGTATCGAAGTCGAGCAACTGCCGGGGCAGCAGGTGCAATTACGCCTTCGCATGGATGGCATGGCGCCACAGCCGATGGCTTTTACCATCGATAATCCGGCCCGGATTTCACTAGACTTGCCCGACACCGCATTGTCGCTGGATCAGCGGCGCACCGATGTCGGTGTGGGCGTACTCAACAGCGTTGTTGCGGCCGAGGCGGGAGGCAAGACTCGTGTCGTGTTGAACCTGTCTTCGCTGGTCGCATACGAGACGATCGTTGACGGCGACAGCATTCTCGTTCGCATCGGTACCGGTGCGGCGGAAGCCGATCGCGGTTACTGGTCGCAGTCGGCGATGTCCGAACCGCCGCCGCCGGTAGCAGGTGGACGCAGCATCAGCAATATCGATTTCCGTCGCTCCGAAGATGGTGCCGGTCAGGTCCAGGTGACCCTTACCGACCCGAACACGGTGGTCGATTTCCGCCAGGTCGGCGAACAGATCGTCGTCGATTTCCGCGGCGCGAGTCTGCCGGAGGAACTGGTACGTCGGCTCGACGTCACCGATTTCGCCACGCCGGTCGTGACCGTCGATGCGCTGCGTGCCGGCGATAATGCACGCCTGGTGATTAATGCCAACGGCGCGTTCGAACAACTGGCTTACCAGTCTGACGAGGTTTTCTCGATCGAGATCCGCGAAGCGGTTGTGGTTACGGATGCCCCCAGCGCGTACGGCGAAGGCCGCAATTACATGGGTGAGCGACTGACGCTGAACTTCCAGGACATCGAAGTGCGTGCGGTGCTCCAGTTGCTGGCTGACATGAGTGACATGAACATTGTCGTCAGCGACACCGTACAGGGCAACGTGACGCTGCGACTGCAGAACGTGCCATGGGATCAGGCGCTAGACATCGTCCTCCAGACCAAGGGGCTCGACATGCGTCAGCGCGACAACGTGATCATCGTCGCGCCGGCCGCGGAGATTGCCACGCGCGAGCGCCAGGCACTCGAGGCGCGCCGGGAGATCGAGGAACTGGTGCCGCTGCGGTCCGAGTTCATCCAGGTCAACTACGCCAAGGCCGCGACGCTTGCGACGCTGGTCGAGGGCGGGGAAGGCGGCGCGCTGATGTCCGAACGCGGCAGTGTCGCGATCGACGAGCGCACCAACACGCTCCTGATCCAGGATACGGCTGACCGGATCGACGATATCCGCCGCCTGGTTAAGACGCTTGATATTCCGGTCAAGCAGGTCCTGATCGAGTCGCGCATCGTCGTCGTCAATGACGACTTCTCGCGCGAACTCGGTGTCCAGCTCGGTTACACCGGTGTCGAGGAGAGCGGTGGCCGGCTGTACACCACGAGCGGTACCTCGGCGGGCACGGACACCATGGTCTCGGGTTATCTCGATTCGTTCACGGATAACGATCCGACCAACGACGGTACCGTGACAATCCCGACCGGTGACTCTCGCTTCGAGCGCTACAACGTGAACCTGCCGGTGGTGAACCGCGCCGGGTCCATCGCGCTGGCGGTCCTCGACGACGACTACCTGGTCGACCTCGAGTTGTCGGCCGCGCAGTCGGAAGATCGCGCCGAGATCATCTCCACGCCGCGCGTGATTACCGCCAACCAGCAGGAGGCGAGAATCAAGGCCGGTGTCGAGATTCCTTACCAGGAAGCTTCTTCGAGCGGTGCCACGACCACGCAGTTCAAGGAGGCCGTGCTGAGTCTCCAGGTCACGCCGCAGATCACGCCCGACGAGAAGGTCATCATGGACCTGATCGTCAACAAGGATAACGTCGGTGAGTTCGTGCCGAGCGCAACGGGTGGCCTGGTGCCGTCCATCGATACGCGCGAGATCACGACCAAGGTGCTCGTGAACGACGGTGAGACGGTTGTGCTTGGCGGTATTTTCGAGACCGAGCGTCGCGATACCGAGTTCAAGACACCGTTCCTCGGCGATATCCCGGTCGTGGGCAACCTGTTCAAGACCACCCAGCGTAGTTCGGACAAGTCCGAGCTGCTGATCTTCATCACACCGAAGATCCTGCGTGACGGCGCCAGTCTTTACTGAGTAACCGCGCTACGTACGAAAAAGGCCAGCCCCGCGGCTGGCTTTTTTTTTGCCCGGTTTTGGCGCACGGGTGTCGCAGCAGTATAGTGAACGGCGCCGGACACCAACACGCGAATAGCTGGAGCCATGTCGATAATAAACGTATTTCTGATTGGGCCAATGGGGGCGGGAAAGACCGCCGTGGGCAAACAGCTCGCGCGGCGGCTTGGTTGGGAGTTCGTCGACAGCGATCGCGAGATCGAGGATCGGACCGGGGTCGACATTTCCTTTATTTTCGAAAAGGAAGGTGAAGAAGGCTTCCGCCAGAGAGAGTGCAAGGTGATCGAAGATCTGACCACGCGCCACAACGTGGTACTTGCTACCGGCGGTGGCGCCGTGCTCGACTCCGCCAACCGCACTGTACTGGCGGGACGCGGCTATGTCGTTTACCTGTTCGCTTCGGTCGATCAACAGGCCGAGCGCACGCGCACGGGGCGCAACCGGCCGTTACTCAACACCGAAGATCCGCGGGCGCGACTCGGGGAACTGATGGAAGTTCGCGATCCGTTGTATCGTCAGGTTGCCGATCTGGTACTGCACACGGATGGCCAGCGCGTGACCCAGGTGGCGGAGGAAATCCATCGCAACATCAAGGATTCGGTCGAGCCTGGCGCTGGCAGTTTCGATCCTTAGCCACAACGACCTGCCGCGATGCCAATAATCAACGTTGATCTAGGCGCCAGAAGCTACCCGATCCATATCGGCACGGGACTGCTGAGCCGCCCGGGACTCATCGCCGCCGCACTGCCGAGCCGCGATGTGTTGATAGTCACAAACGATGTCGTCGCGCCGTTGTATCTGGCAACGTTGCGGGAGGCTCTGTCGGGGTATGCGACACGCGAGTTGATATTGCCGGACGGCGAGCGTTACAAGACGCTCGATACGGTTTCGGCAATTCTCGACGAACTCGTCGCAGCGGGGTTCGGGCGTGACTGCACCGTGCTCGCGCTGGGCGGCGGAGTGATTGGCGATATGGCGGGTTTTGCGGCGGCCTGTTACCAGCGTGGTGTCGGTTTCGTCCAGGTGCCGACGACTTTGCTGGCCCAGGTCGATTCGTCGGTGGGAGGCAAGACCGCGGTGAATCACAGCGCCGGCAAGAACCTCATTGGCGCGTTCTACCAACCGCTCTGTGTGATTGCCGATACCGCGGCCCTGGTTACGCTCGATGAGCGCGAATACCGCGCCGGGCTTGCCGAGGTATTCAAGTACGGGTTGATTCTCGATCGCGATTTCTTCGCCTGGCTGGAGCTCGCGCTGCCGGCACTGTTGCGGCGTGAAACCGAAGCCCTCGAGCAGGCAATCACCCGCAGTTGCGAAATCAAGGCAGACATTGTTGCGCGTGACGAAACCGAGCAGGGAATCCGTGCATTGCTCAATCTCGGACATACTTTTGGCCACGCCATCGAGGCCGTCCATGGATACGGGCGCTGGCTGCATGGCGAGGCCGTCGCCGCCGGCATGATGATGGCGGCGCAATTTTCGGTCCGGGTGGGAAGCCTGCCGGCCAGCGCGGTTCCGCGGATCGAAGCGCTGCTCGAGGCGGCCGGGCTGCCAACCCGGCCGCCGCCGCTGCAATACCAGCGCTTTTTTGCCGCGCTCCATCGCGACAAAAAAGTCCAGGCTGGGCAGCTGCGGCTGGTGTTGCTGGATGATATCGGCCGTGCCAGGCTGACGTCCGAGTTTGCCGGCGACGAGCTCGAACGTTTTCTGCACCAGAGTCTCGAGGCGGCTGCATGAACCTGGCGGATACAGGTCTCGCGCCGTATGCCGCGCTCGATGCTACGTCGCGAGGCCGTCCTCATAGCGAGCCCCGTCACGAATATCGGGGCGAATTCCAGCGCGATCGCGACCGCGTGCTGCACTCGACTGCGTTCAGGCGCCTGGTCTACAAGACCCAGGTGTTCGTCAACCATGAAGGCGACATGTATCGCACCCGGCTGACTCACTCGCTCGAGGTGGCCCAGATCGCGCGTACGATCGCGCGCGAGCTGCATCTCAATGAGACGCTGGCCGAAGCAATCTGTCTCGCGCACGATCTGGGTCATACCCCGTTCGGCCATGCGGGCCAGGATGCATTGAACGAGTGCACCCGGGAATACGGGGGGTTCGAACATAATCTTCAGTCGCTGCGGGTCGTCGACGAGCTGGAACAGCGTTATGCGGATTTTCCCGGTCTCAACCTGACCTATGAGACCCGCGAGGGCATTCTGAAACACTGCTCGGCCAAAAACGCGCGTGGCCTGGGTGAGCTCGGAGTACGTTTTCTCGAACGCAGCCAGCCCGGACTCGAAGCGCAGATCGCCAATGTCGCCGACGCGATAGCCTACAACCATCATGACGTCGACGACGGGCTGCGTGCCGGTTTACTCGATCTAGACGAATTGGTCGAGGTTGGCCTGTTCGGTGAATTGTTCAGCGCAGTAGCAGCCGGATATCCGGCTGCGCCGCGCAAGCGCCAGGTCTCGGAAACGGTGCGGCGCATGATCGACACGGTCGTGACCGACCTGCTGCAGACCACGCGCGAAAACCTCGCCGAGTTGCAGGCTGCCGATATCGACGGCATTCGCGCGGCCGGCCGGCCAATGCTGAGCTTTTCGGCGCGAATCCAGGGGCTGCATACGGAGCTGAAGCAATATCTCCATGGCCGCCTCTATCGGCATCACAGGGTGTTGCGCATGACCCGCAAGGCGCGCCGCGTGGTGACCGAACTGTTCGCTGTCTACATGGAGGATCCGCGTCTGATGCCGCCCGAGCACGCGGCAATGAGCGAACGCTACAGCGAGCAATCCGGCGTTGCCGGCACGGTCCGTGCCGTTACCGATTACATCGCGGGAATGACGGACCGGTTTGCGATCAGCGAACACCGGCGCCTGTTCGATCCACTGGAATCGCCCTGAATCCCTGCTGTCGGGCCGGCAAATAGTCTAGAATGCCGCGCCGACTGTGCACGCAATTGCAGGGAGAACCCGGGATGTTGTCAGACAAGCCGATAGCGACACGCGAGCGCCTGATATTTGCAATGGACGTACCGGACGCGGACGCGGCGCGGCAGCTCGCGGAGCGGCTGGGCGACAGCGTGCAGTTCTACAAACTCGGTCTGGAACTGATGATGGCCGGTGGCTACTTCGAGCTCGTCGACTGGCTGGTGGAGCGCGGCAAGAAGATTTTCGTTGATCTGAAATTCTTCGACGTGCCGGCGACGGTCGGGCGCGCGGTCAGCCGTCTCAATGGACGTGGCGTCACCTTTGCAACCGTGCACGGCAACCAGTCGATCATGGAAGCTGCAGCCGCGGCGGCCGACGATGTGCAGATTCTCGGCGTGACGGTGCTGACCAGCCTCGATCGTGGTGATCTCGACGATCTCGGGTTCGACTGCGACGTCGGCGAACTCGTGTTGTCGCGGGCGCGGCGGGCTCTCGAAGCCGGATGCGCCGGCGTGATTTCGTCAGGGCTGGAAGCGCCTAGGCTGCGTGAGCACATCGATGCGCGCCTGCTGGTCGTGACCCCGGGAATCCGCCCGGTAGACAATCGCCCCGCCGACGACCAGAAAAGAGTCGTCAACGTCGAGCAGGCGTTTGCCAACGGCGCCGACTATATCGTCGTGGGCCGGCCGATCCGTGACGCAGAGAATCCGCGCGAGGCGGCCGAAGCCATCCAGAAATCGATCGCAGGAGTATTCGACAGTGACAACTGAGCAATTGCAAAACGATCGTTTTCTGCGGGCACTGCTGCGTGAGCCGGTCGACCGGACACCGGTCTGGATGATGCGCCAGGCCGGCCGTTATCTGCCCGAATATCGCGAGGTACGCGGCAAGGCCGGAGATTTCATGAGCCTGTGCGGCGCGCCGGAGCTTGCTTGCGAGGTCACGTTGCAGCCGCTGCGGCGTTTCCCGCTGGACGCGGCGATCCTGTTCTCTGACATCCTGACGGTGCCGCACGCGATGGGCCTCGGGTTGTATTTCGAGGCCGGTGAGGGCCCGCGATTCGAGAGACCGGTGCGTAATGCGCGTGACATCGAGCAGATGCCGTTGCCGGATCCGGAGGACGAGCTCGGCTATGTAATGGATGCGGTGCGCCTGATTCGTCGCGAGCTCGCCGGAAAGGTTCCCCTGATCGGATTTGCGGGCAGCCCCTGGACCGTGGCGACCTACGCGGTGGAAGGTGGCAGCAGCAAGACCTTCGGCATCATCAAGCGGATGCTCTACGACGAGCCGGCACTACTACACAGCCTGCTCGACAAGCTCACCACCGCGACCACGAATTACCTGAATGCGCAGATCGCCGCGGGTGCCCAGGCGGTAATGGTCTTCGATACGTGGGGCGGCGCGCTGGCGCCGGCCGCATATCGTGAGTTTTCGCTCGCTTACATGACCCGTATTGTCGACAATCTCGAGCGCGAGGCGGACGGGCGGCGCATTCCGGTCGTGCTGTTTACCAAGAACGCGGGCATCCGTCTGCGCGAGATGGTCGATTCCGGCTGCGACGCGCTGGGTGTGGACTGGACCACCGATCTCGCGCTGGCGCGCAGCTGGACCGAGGACCGGGTTGCGTTGCAGGGCAACCTCGATCCGTCGGTGCTATACGCTTCGCCGGGGGTGATTCGCGCCGAGGTCGGCCGGGTTCTCGCAAGCTATGGTCACGGCGAGGGCCACGTGTTCAACCTCGGTCACGGGATACATCCGGACGTGCCGCCGGAGCACGCCGCCGCTATGGTCGCAGCGGTGCATGAGCTGAGCCCGCAATATCACGCCACCGGCTGAGCGGCGTGGGTTGCTCAGCCGGTCGCTTCGTCGCGTAACTCCCGCCGCAGGATCTTGCCGACATTTGATTTCGGCAGTTCGTCGCGGAACTCGATGACACGCGGCACCTTGTAGCCGGTCAGATTCTCCTTGCAGTAGGCTTTTAGCTTTGCCTCGTCGAGCGCCGGATCCTTGCGCACGACAAACAACTTGACGACCTCGCCGGATTTTTCGTCTGGCAGACCGACCGCGGCGGCTTCCAGCACGCCGTCGTGGGCTACCGCGACTTCCTCAATCTCGTTCGGATACACATTGAATCCCGAGACGAGAATCATGTCCTTCTTGCGGTCTTCGATAAAAGTGAGCCCGTTTTCATTCATGCGGCCCATGTCACCGGTGCGCAGCCAGCCGTCCTCGGTTATGACCTTTGCGGTCTCCTCCGGACGGTTCCAGTAGCCCTCCATCACCTGGGGGCCCTTGATGCAGATCTCGCCAATTTCGCCGACCGGAAGATCGTTACCTTCGTCGTCGCGAATGACCAGGTCGGTACTCGGCATCGGTACCCCGATGGACCCGTCGTATTCGCCGCTGCCAAGCAGGCAGGAGGTCGCAACGGGAGAGGTTTCGGTCAGTCCGTAGCCCTGCGTCAGAACGTTGCCGGTGACCTCTTTCCACTGTTTCGCGACAGCTTCCTGTGCCGCCATTCCACCCGCGAAACTGCCCTTGAGCGGGCCGAAATCGATGTCCGAGAAACCGGGTGTATTGAGCAGCGCGTTGTACAGCGTGTTGACACCGGTGATGAACGTAAACGGATATTTCTTCATCTCGGCGACGAATGCGGGGAAATCGCGCGGGTTGGTGATCAGTACGTTCTGTCCGCCGCGGATCAGGAAGCTGAGCAGGTTCACCGTCAACGCGAAGATATGATAGAGCGGCAATGCCGTGATGACGGTACCGGGTTCCTGCAGATCCAGCTGACCCAGCCACGCCTTCATCTGCGCCAGGTTGGCGGTCATGTTGCGATGGCTGAGCATCGCGCCCTTTGACACTCCGGTCGTGCCGCCGGTGTATTGCAGGAAAGCGAGGTCTTCCTGACCGACCTCGACGTCCTCGAGGGTCTGCCACTTGCCGTCGTTCAATGCGCGCAGGAACGGAATCGCATGCGGGACATTCCAGTCAGGGACCATGCGCTTTACGTGGCGGATCGCGAAATTCACGATCGAGCGCTTGGGGAATCCGAGCATGTCGCCGATACCGGTGACGATGACCGTCTTCACATCGGTCTTGTCGATGACTTTTTCGAGCGTGGACGCGAAATTCTCGAGAATCACGATCGCCTTGGCACCGGAATCGGATAACTGGTGTTGTAACTCCCTGGGCGTGTAAAGCGGGTTTACATTGACCGCTACCATGCCGGTTCTGAGTACACCAAAAAGTGCGACCGGGTACTGCAACAGGTTGGGCATCATCAGGGCAACGCGATCGCCCTTCTCCAGCCCGGCATTGTTCTGCAGAAACGCGCCAAAGTAGCGGCTTTGCTGATCGAGTTCGGAATAGGTAATGGTCTTGCCCATGTTGGTGAACGCGGGCAGATCGCGATATTTTTTGCACGCTTCGTCGAAGACATGCTTCAGTGAGGGCCACTCGTCGAGATCGGCTTCCTCGGGGACGCCGGCCGGGTAGTTTTTGAGCCAGATTTTCTCCATTCGTTTTCTCCTCAGAGTGGCGCTTGCCGCAGCATGACATGTCGGGAGTGGCAAACTCGGGGGGTCGTCAGTGTTTCTTATGGTGCGGCCATCTTTCGGTGCGGCCAATTGCCCCGCTGACCGCGCCCGGTTGCACGGGTTGTTTTGTAATGCGCCCGGGTGTCTCCCGTAACCGAACTATATAGCATCGTGGTACGGACGCGGCAATACAGGGGCTTCCCCGGGCTAGCGGGACAGCAGCGGTTGCAGCGCCGGCCATACGTTGTCGAGAATTCTGGGCTGGGCCGCGGCGGTGGGATGGATGCCGTCCGCCTGCATCAGGCTCGGCTCCAGGGCGATGCCGTCGAGAATGAAAGGTACCAGTGCCACTTCGAACTCATCGACCAGGCTGGTGTAAACCGCACTGAAACGAGCGGTATATTCCGCGCCGTAATTCGGTGGAATCATGACCCCGGTGACCAGGACCTCGGCGTCCACGGCGCGTGCTTTCTCGATAATTGATGCAAGATTGCGCTGCATTTGCGCGACCGGCGTACCGCGCAGGCCGTCGTTGCCGCCGAGTTCGACGATTACGATGGCTGGCTGGTGCAATTCCAGTGCCCGCGGCAGGCGAGTCAGTGCGGCGCCGGTGGTATCGCCGCTGACGCTGGCATTCACAACCTCGTATCCGTAACCTTCGGTTTTCAGACGCGCCTGTAGCAAATTCACCCAACCACGTTCCAGCGGAATGCCATATGCGGCGCTGAGACTGTCGCCGAGGACGAGGATGCGCGGGTCTCCCGCATGGGCTTGCGCCAGCGCCGCCATGGCCAGCACAAAAGCAAACAGAGATCGATGCATGATTAACCACAATTCGGACACGGACGTTCTCACTGTCGACTCTCTCGGCAAAAAGGTTAGCAGCCCGGAAGGTTCTCTGACCATTCTCGAGGATGTGAGTTTCAGCGTCGCCGGCGGCGAAACGGTCGCGGTGGTCGGTCCGTCCGGCGCCGGCAAATCGACCCTGCTTGCGCTGATGGCGGGACTCGACACGCCGAGTAGCGGCACGGTCAGGTTGCTGGGACAGGATATCGGCGGTCTGTCCGAAGACGGCCGTGCCGAATTGCGGGCCGGCAACGTAGGGTTCGTTTTTCAGTCTTTCCACCTGTTGCCATCGCTGACCGCGATCGAAAACGTGATGCTGCCGCTGGAGCTGGCCGGCAACGAGCGCGCCGCTGACGCGGCCGCTACGGTGCTCGGCGAGGTAGGGCTCAGCGAACGGCTGCGCCATTATCCGCGCCAGCTTTCCGGCGGCGAGCAGCAGCGGGTGGCGATCGCGCGTGCGTTCGTGACGCGACCAGCGATATTGTTCGCCGATGAGCCGACCGGGAACCTCGACGGAGCAACCGGCGCGCGAATAATCGAATTGTTGTTTCGTCTGAACGAGGCCGCACACACGACGCTGGTGCTCGTGACTCACGACGAGAACCTCGCCTCCGGCTGCCGCCGACGATTGCTGCTGGGGGACGGCCGGCTCGTCGGCGACGAGGTGGCGGCTTGAGCGCGCTGCGCCTTGCTTTTTCGGCACTGCTCCGGGACTGGCGTTCGGGTGAGCTGATGACGCTGCTCGCAGCGTTGATTATCGGAGTCACCGCGCTTTCGGCCGTTTCGATGTTCACATCACGCATCACCGTGGCCGTGCAGCGTCAGGCCGGTGAAGTGCTGGCGGCCGACCTGGTCTGGCGCAGCGGGCGCCCGGCGAGCGCCGAACTGCGTGCCAGCGCCGCCGATTTCAATCTCAAGACCGCGAATGTCAGTTCGTTTCCGAGCATGGCCTGGGCCGGCGACGAGGGCAGCCTGGCCGAAGTGCGGGCCGTTGATGATGCGTATCCTCTGCGCGGCACGATTCTGGTCGCGGACAAGTTGTTTGGCGAATCCAGTGCCACGAACGCGGTGCCGCGCAGCGGTGAGGCATGGGCGGAGGCGCGGCTGCTGGCCCGGCTTGGCCTCGAGCCGGGTGACACGCTGCGGCTCGGCGAACTGGATCTTGTAGTAGGCCGGGTCCTGGAGCGGCTGCCCGACCAGGGTTTCCAGTTTGTCGATCTGGCGCCGACTCTGCTGGTGAACCAGGCGGACATCGGCCCGTCGGGGCTGCTCGGTCCCGGCAGCAGGGTGACCTATCGCCTTTTGTTTTCTGGCGAACCCGCAGATATTGCCGGTTTTCGCTCCGAACTCGAACCGCTGCTCGAGGCAGGCGAACGGTTGCGCGGGCTGGAGGATGTGCGGCCGGAGATTGGCGTCGCGCTCAAGCGCGCCGAGCAATTCCTCGGCCTGTCGGCTCTGGTCAGCGTGATGATCTGCGCGATCGCTATTGCAATGGCCGCCCGGCGCTACGCCCAGCGTCATCTTGACACCGCGGCGCTGATGAAATGCCTCGGCGCATCGCAGCGGAAGATCCTGACACTCGGGCTGTGGCAGCTTGGCGCAATTGCACTGATCGGCGGTATCGTCGGCACGCTGCTTGCGTATTTCGCCCAGGCGTTGCTGGCTCAGGTGCTGTCGGACATGGTCGGCGGGAATCTGCCGCTGCCGAGCGCGGCGAGTCTGTGGCTGGGACCGTTTACCGCTCTCGCGATGATTCTCGCTTTTGCTTTGCCACCCCTGGCGCAACTGCGACGGGTGCCGCCGATTCGGGTTCTGCGCAAGGATGTGGCACCTTCGCCGGCATTGTTTCTGGCCTATCTGAGCGCTGGCGCCGGCATCGTGCTGATGTTGCTGGCGGTTTTGCGCGAGACGAGCATGGTGTTGCTCTCGGCGCTTGCGCTCGCCGGCACGCTCGCCGTGCTCTATGTGTGCGGCTGGGTTCTCGTCTATGCACTCAGGTCGGTGCGCGGTAGTGGCGGTGCGGCATGGCGATACGGGCTGGCAAACCTTGCCCGGCGCCGTCGCGAGTCCGTTGTCCAGCTGGTTGCGTTCGGTCTCGGCCTGATGGTGTTGTTGTTATTGTCTGTGGTGCGAGGCGATCTGCTGGCGGCATGGCAAGCAACCCTGCCTGCCGATGCGCCCAATAATTTTCTGATCAATATTCAGCCTCCGGAGCGCGAAGCTCTTAGCGCGGTGTTCGAGCGCCATGGGGTGGAGCGTCCGCAGTACTGGCCTCTGGTTCGGGCGCGTCTTGCCGCAATAAACGGGGTTGCAGCTCGCGACATCGGCGACGTCAGTGAACGTGGCCGGCGTTTTCTCGAGCGCGAAGCGAATCTGAGCTGGTCGGACCGGTTGCAGATCGGCAATCGGCTCGCGGATGGAGTCTGGTGGGACGAAGATGGGCAACCGCCCGGTGTTTCAGTCGAAGTGGAATTCGCCGAAGCGCTGGGACTGGCACTCGGCGATGAGTTGCGTTTCGACGTGGCCGGGGAGCCGGTCACCGGCGTGGTCACCAGTTTCCGGGTCGTTGAATGGGACAGCTTCCGGCCGAATTTTTTCATGGTGCTCTCACCTGGTCTGTTGCCGGAAGAAGCGGGGACCTTCATCAGCAGCGCGCACGTGCCGGGCGACCAGCGCCAGCTATTTGTCGATGTCGCGCGCGAGTTGCCCGGAGTCACGGTTTTCGACATGGAGGCGTTGCTGGGCCAGGTCCGGGGAGTAATGGACAAGGCGGCACTGGCCGTGCAGATCGTGTTCCTGTTCACGCTGGCGGCCGGCGTGGTCGTGCTGCTGGCCGCGGTCCAGGCAAGCCTCGGGGAACGCCGTTATGAGGCGGCAATGTTGCGCACACTGGGGGCGCGCCGCAGCCTGGTTCTGCGCGCCATCGCGACCGAGTTTGTCGTCGTCGGGATGCTGGCCGGGCTGCTTGGTGCAATTGGTGCGGGCGTGGCCGGAGCCGCGCTTGCCAGCAGGGTGTTCGAGCTCGAATACGCCGGCAGTGGCAACCTTGCACTGGTCGGACTCGTGGCGGGTGCTCTGCTGGTCGGCGTCAGTGGCACACTGGCAGCCCGTTCCGCGGTGCAGCAGCCGCCGGTGACCGTGCTGCGCGAGTGATGCCGTTTGTGGCGGCATTACTTGGCTATACTGCCGTCATGGCGCGTCCGGTTTACAGGCTGTCTTCCGGTGTCGTAGTGGTTCGCGAGACGGCGGATGGATATCGCTTTCTGATGCTGCGCGCATTCCGTAACTGGGATTTTCCGAAGGGTATCGTCGAGTCCGAAGAGGAGCCGTGCGCTGCGGCGTTGCGCGAGGTCGAGGAGGAAACCGGTATCGCCGACGTCGATTTCGCGTGGGGTTGTGACTACTTTGAAACCGGCCCGTACATTCGCGACAAGATTGCCCGCTACTACCTGGGGCGGACCGCGACCGCCGAAGTCGTTTTGGGCGTCAGTCCGGAACTCGGCCGCCCTGAACACCACGAGTACCGCTGGGTCAGCGAGCGTGCTGCATGGGAACTCGCGTCGCCCCGGGTTCGCGAAGTGCTTGCCTGGGCCCGGGAGAAACTCCGGCAACAATCTTAGCGCCGGTTACCCGCTACCGTATTTTTTCAGTCTTGCCAGCGCTTCCAGCGCGGCCTTGCGGCTGGTCGCAAGATCGACCACCGGGGCGGGATAGAGGTCCGGGTCGGGCCTGACCCGGTCGGGCGCCTCCCACGGTTTGTGAATCCAGCGGTCGGGCAGATCTGCGAGCTCGGGTATCCAGCTGCGGACATAGCTGCCGTCGGGGTCGAACTTCTCTCCTTGCCGCACCGGGTTGAAGATGCGGAAATACGGCGCCGCGTCGGCCCCGCAACCCGCTGCCCACTGCCATCCCAGCGTGTTGTTCGCAAGATCCGCGTCGACGAGGGTGTCCCAGAACCACCCGGCTCCCGCGGTCCAGGGTACGCGCAGGTTCTTTACCAGCAGCGATGCGACGATCATCCTCACCCGGTTGTGCATCCAGCCGGTGTGCCAAAGCTCGCGCATTCCAGCATCGACGATCGGAAAACCGGTTCTGCCCCGCTGCCAGGCCGAAAGCAGATCGCCGTGATTTTCACGCCATGGGAAATCTGCGTACTTGCTGTTCAGCGGCTGGTCCGGTGTGTGCGGATAGTGAAACAGCACGTGGTGGGCGAACTCGCGCCAGCCGATCTCCCGCAGAAACGCCTCGGCTCCGGGCTGGCTGCGCTGCAACAGGCTGTGCTGGCCAACCCGGTGCCAGACACTGCGCGGAGAAATCTCGCCAAAATGCAGGTGAGGAGAAAGTCGGGACGTCCCCGCTACGGAGGGAACCTCGCGGCCGTCCGCGTAATCGGCCAGCGCGGTGTCGCAAAAGTCGGCCAGACGGGCGTGGGCGGCATGCTCGCCCGGTTGCCACATCCGCGCCAAACCGTCATACCAGCCAATCTCCGGCATCAGGTTCAGCGCATCGAGCGTCACCGATTTCACGCTGGAATCCGGGCGCGACGGCAGGCTGGCCGGGGCCGGCAGCGGTTCGGCTATCTCCGCCTGGCGCTGGCAGGCGCGCCAGAATGGCGTGAACACCCGGAAGGGGCCACCCTTGCCGGTGCGG